>Ga0307991_1000026_pt1 | contig 135522 bp, 132 predicted proteins | sample EllFjometagen131_FD_203146 | JGI IMG/M metagenome (GOLD analysis project Ga0307991, IMG submission 203146) | Marine microbial communities from Ellis Fjord, Antarctic Ocean - #131 | ecosystem: Environmental > Aquatic > Marine > Unclassified | place: Southern Ocean | collected 2014-10-08
GGATGGAATCAGAGGGATAACATTATCATCTATTTTGCGGATTAATGTAACTTCTTCGGTGTTTCACCGCTGGCATATTGTGACACAAAAGAGCCGGTATTTTTCAGAATAAAGTGCAATACAACAGCCGACTCATACACTTCTTTTCGTTTTGCCAGGATTTCAACGTCTTCTCCAGCGTGTCGCTGGCTTGGGGTAACAAACTTAATGCCACTGTGATGGTGCTCTTCATTGTACCAATCAACAAAATTGCTTGCCCATAAACGAGCTTTTTCTATATTCACAAACCCTTTATTTGGATAATTGGGCCGGTATTTGCAGGTACGAAAAATCGCTTCAGAATAGGGATTGTCATCGCTAACCCGAGGGCGGCTGTAAGAAGGACGTATACCGAGAGCCTCCATAGTGGCCTTTAGAGCACTGCCTTTTTGCGGACTACCATTATCAGCATGCAAAACCAGAGGTTGAAATATGCAGTTTTCAGTCAATACCCCCCGACGAAGAACAATCGATGCATATTCCGATAACTCCTGGGAGTAAACTTCCCAGCCAACAACCTTAAGACTATAGATATCAATGATCATATACAGATAAAAGAACAATCCATGTATCGGTCCTGGCAACCAAGTAATATCCCAACTCCAAACCTGATTCGGTTCAGTCGCACAAAAACTCGTCGGCAAAGCGACTTTTCTGGATGCCCGGCTACGACCGCGATGATGCTGTTCGTCAGCTTCACGAAGTATCCGATAAAAACTTGATTCTGAGGCTATATACTCACCTCGATCAGCCAATTGCGGAACAATCTGACTTGGGGGTGAACTGGCAAATTCCGGCTGATGGCAAACTTCAAGCACTTGCTGTCTCTCCTCGGAACTTAGTTTATTATGCGGATCCGGACGCTGGGCCGCGGGACGTTTGTCACTTTTCACTTCATCTTCCTGGGTCCAGCGTTGGAATGTGCGAAGATCAATTTTCATGATTTCGCAAGCCTTATGTTTGCGAGCCCCGGATTCACAAGCCTCGCTAATCAGCTTCACTGCTTGACGGCGATCCGGGGCGCTGATCATACGCCCTCTTTGTCCCCCCAAATCGCCCGGGCTTTTTTTTGTAACACTAACAATGCCGCAGTTTCAGCCAATGCCTTCTCTTTGCGAATCAACTCCCGTTCCAAGGCTTTAAATCTTTGACGATCTTCCTGCTGTTGCTTTTTAAACCTTTTATTCTGAGCATTATCCCAATCATTGGCTTGTTCGCAGGCTGTACGCCAGGACTTTATCTGCTCTGGATAAATCCCTTTTTTCCGACAATATTCGCCCAGTTGAACCTCATTAAGCACCATACTTTCTACAACAGCGGCAAATTTATCCCTGGTTGTCCAACCTTCCGGGCTGCTATTGCCGTCTGGAAGTAAAATACCCTTCTTACGGGATTCATTCCGCCAGTTATATAGTGTACCTTCTGAAATACATTCCACTTTAGCCAACCCTGCTATGCTCCGATTGTTTGGCGGTATCATCTTTTTCAGTATTGCTTCTTTTCTCTCTTTTGGATATCGCATAATTTTGATCCTTAAATCGCCCCCCTTCTTTTTAATTAAAGATTTTATTATAGCACACGACATCTATCCTGACACAGGGGGTGTACAAGCAATCCTTATACAAAAATCCACATAAAAAACTTTAATTAAATAATTCTACTCCCTATCAGTTCTCCAGGCTCTGCCTTTTTTTTGTTATTGTATTCCATGCCCGCCTATTCCATTTCTATATAAAAGAATCGCTATAACTCGTCGCCGCTATTAACTGTTATATCATGACCCGCTAAAATCAAGGCTTCCGGAGTAATGGAAATTCTATTCCTTATCTCTTATTGTATCCATATTCCTATTGCTGCCTGCCATTCATATAACCATATGATCATGTTGCAGTTTTTTTATAAAATCATAATATTGTCTCCCATTGATTTGTTATTGCCGGGCCTAGGATCATTATATCTTAAAGATTATATCCTTTATGTCGATAAGGTTATGGAAAGCTAAAATGTCGACGCGTCGACATTCTTGGTAAATAATAAACCATATTAAGCTATTAATATCAAAATATCTGGAAAAAATAGCCAGATATAGAGTGATATAATGGATATTTTCCAGTTATTGACACTGTTTTGAAAAACAGGGGGTTCGAAGTGAAAAATTTTTTTGTGTTAATAATTTGCCTATTTATTGTCACTCCTTGCTGGGCGGAAACAGTTTATACTAATTCATCGCTTAAAAAATATAACTCATATAAAGGGCAGAGCACTGCCAAAAGCTATACATCTCATAAATATCGGGAATCTTCCCCTTCAACAACAGGTGGTTCTGGAAGTATCTCCAGACAAAAAAATATTACTTCCACTACAGGAAATTATAATAGTCAGATCGAGAAACTTCAGTCAGAAATAAAAGCTATAGATAAAAAGATAAAAAAAGCTGAGAGAGCCACAGTATCTAATAGCCGCCACAATGAGACCTCATTTAGGAATAGTAGCGGTAGGGCTAGTGCTATGAGAGAGGTAAGAAACCTCAGAAAGCAAAGAGCTGTTCTTCAAAATCAAATCAATGATTTAGAAATGATTCAAGCTGGGGCTAATCCATCTGCAGTGATGTCCAATAGACAAGCTGCCAGGAATGTTGAAAGAGTTCAGGAAGAAAGGAAAAGAGACATCAGTAATGCTGTCGAGGATGCGATAAGCAGACATCGCTGTCGATGATGCGATAGTTGGAATTCCGCCTAAATCATATGATGGGCAGTATTATAATGGTTATCTTTCAGGATCTCAAAGTAGGTGAGAAAATAAAAGAAGATTGGTACTAATACCATGAAAGCAATGGGTCGATTGCTTTGGGGGAAAATGCCATTTTTCCCTCGGATATCCCGGCACGGCTGGACAGCTCCCTGAACCCGACCGTTCGATCTTCAATGTTAAGGAGAGATATAAATGAAAGATGATGGAATTCATACAGCATTCGAATTGATTCTTGAAGAAATCGGAAGTGTTTCTAAAGAATTGAAGGAAGAAGCTAAACACCTGGTCGATAAAGGAGATTTTGATGCGGTTGCTCGTCTTATGAAGACAGGAAAAGAAATGGATACTTTTCAACTGAAAGTACATAGTTTGCAAACTGAATGGATAAATACGTTTGACCCCGATACAAGAAGTAAAACTCATATTTCTTTAGTGGATACTAATATCAATATATCTGATACTCTATTGCTTACGATGACATATGGAGATGCATGTGCTGAGGCAGAATATTTCGGAAAAAGTGTTCGCATCCTTGCGGGGTCAACAATGAACAGAATATCTTATCATTCGCTTGCAGATCATATCGAAGATAGAAAAAGAAAGGCTGTGAACGACGGTGAAGTATCACCATCATCAAACGAAGAATTATATGAAATAAAAAGGCCGATTACGTTCAATAGTCCTTCTGCGGCAGCTTGTTTTGTTGCAGGTTGTTCTGTTAGTGGGCCAAGAGAATGGCAAGTCAAGGATAATGGTAAATCTTTGAAGTATTGGTTATCTCAAAATAAATAGCCAAACGAAGCAAACAGAAATTAGGAGTCAATTTATCCTTGACAACTCGAATCTATTGGTAAAAAAGCGCCGAACAAAAACATTTGCTTGACCGGGAATAGCCGCCCGTAGTTTCTTCGAGTACCCCGGCCTGGCAAGTGATGTTGGTCGTTGACACACAGCAACAGCAATTCAAGTTTTTTTTGATATGAAAGATAGACTTCGGTCATGGGGTATCGAAGCGCTGTGAGTGAAAATTAAATTTTACCTTTTAAATCTACAGCGTTGGATTTTATCGGTGTGATAAACAGAAAATGGTGATAAAAACATGAACCATAAAGGATATTACATTGGAACGGTAATGGTCGTTTGGGCAATCGCAACCATCGTCTGCTTTATCAATTTTGATGATCCTGATGTGAGAGTATTTTCCTTAAAATCACTCTTTTTCCTTGTCGGTGGAGTTTTTTTTCTTTCAAGTATTATTGGGTACATTTTTACAATGATATTTGGATATGTTACATCAATAATATTGAAAAATACAGAATTCGTTTCATTTGACCCAGAAGAAGCGAATGTTGCACTTACGAGTTGAATCTAAGGTTGTTAAAAACAGGGGTAGAGGAACAGTATGATATCGTCATATGTGTTCCTTTGTATGGCTGTTTGTCTGTTGCACATTGATGTTTAATATGCAGCAGTAGGCAAAGTGTTTTTGGCAAAGTCTGTGTGAGAATCCGTGTGAGAATCCGTGTGAGACTTTTTGTGTGAGACTTTTTGTGTGAAATAGGGAAAATTGGAGAAAATAGAGAAAATATGCTAAGGTATGGAATCTGTAAAACTTCAATTATTACAGTAGGATGAGGTGTGGTGTGAAGTTTTCAGTGATTCCCTGTTTATATGAATTGAGGATCACCAATCCTTGTGCCTGTCCGTTACCGGAATGATTTTGAAGATGGTGCTGTCTGTGGAGAGATTTTAAATCTGTTTTCAAACCTTTCCTACCCCCAGGGTTGCATGATTGTCGTTTTTCACGGGGGTACAGAGGGGAGACAGGTAAAATAGCTTTTTCTCCATGACTCTGAGAAACTCTTTTCATTTCAGGACTCAAAATACAAACCATTATTTGTGATGACTTTGGAAAGTAATACTGATCAATGTATGAAATTGAATTAGGTACCCCATTACAGATCCAGCTTGAGGAAAAGCCGGATCGGTTTAAAAGTGTTCTGGTGGGGTTTGATCCGGGGCAGTATATGATTATCCGGCAACCCCTGGCAGAAAATGCTCAGACTTTTTTTACTCCTGGGGAAAAGGTTGTTGTCAGATTTTTATATCGGGGAAGCGTCTATGGCTTTCAAACTGAAATTATCAGTGTGGTGAAAGTCCCCGCGGCGCTTTTGTTCATTCAGTATCCTGCCAAGATAGAAGATCATAATTTACGAAACTATAAAAGAATTGATTGTTATCTCCCCAGCCAGCTCAAGGTTGGTAAGATGATGTTTCATTCCCGGATTATTGATTTAAGTAAGGGTGGCTGTCAGGTTGCCCTTGAAATCAGCGAAATGGAGAACATTTCCAACCCCATGGATGTTGATCAGCAGATTAACCTTTCCTTTTGTCTTCCTGGATTGGCAGATAAAATTAATCTTGAAGGGGTGGTGAAAAAGATATGTAATGATAAGCATCAAATTAAAATAGGCATGAAGTTTATTGAGATAGAAACAAAATATAAAGCTAAACTTTATAAGTTTCTTGCCCCTGCCGGTGCTTGATTATCTTTTTTTCGATCCTTGCTCCCACCTGATTTTTCTTAAACAATCCCAATCAGCTCCCATCTTCTTGTCTCTGCCTCCCATTCTTTATCTTTTGATTCTGCCACTATATTTATTTTTGTTCCTGAATGGCTGAAAGGCTTTTTGTTGAAGTCGCAGTTTTCACAATAGCGCTTACTAAGCAGTTGAAATTTTCCTTCAGCAAGAGTATGAATAAAAGAACTGTTACCCCATAGCAGTAGTATGTTTTTATTCCATTTCCATTTTTCTTGCAGGAATCGGGGTTTATGGAATATGTCATCATCGGCAATGGGATTGCTGGGGTCAGCGCCGCCGAAGTTATCCGCCTGTTGATTCAGCGACATATTGAAGCCAAAAGACAGGCTTTGGGATTATCATACCGGGAATTATAGGAGGAGGCATAGCTGGTGATTTCAGTTTATTTGATGAGAAAAAGATTGTTTGTTTTTGTCCTGGTCATGTTTTTATTATGCCTGATGCCAGGGTTGGCATTGGCCGAGCGGCTTTCCATCAAGGTGCCAAAAGCCAATATCCGTTCCGGGCCGGGAACCAAGTATGAGATCATCTGGCAGGTGGGGATATATTATCCGCTACAGATTATTAAAAAATCCGGTCATTGGTATCAATTCAGCGATTATGAAGGGGATGCGGGCTGGATCAGCGATAAACTGCTGGGCAAGCAAGCAACAGTGATTACCATTAAGGATAAAGCTAATGTCCGGTCCGGTCCCGCAACTAAATATCCGGTCATTTTTACCACTGAAAAAGGGGTTGCCTTTAAAGTTCTTAAAAAACAAGGTAAGTGGATGAAAATACAGCATCCCGACGGTGATCAGGGATGGATTTATAAGACGTTGGTCTGGTAGCAAATCTGAATATTTCTGCTGGACGAAAAAATAAATTTGGCATATAGTATTGAAATCCATTTTTTAGATATGGATTTCAAAAACCACAACTTCATTTTAAGGAGGGAAAGAAAATGTCCGATACCAAAAACCTGCTGTTAGTCGTCAGTACCACCGAACCTGCCAATCAATATGCCAGCTATGTTACCGCTTTTATGGCGAAGAAACTAGGCAATGTACCCAACGTCACCATCTTTTATGGACCTAACGCCGTTTCCATGGCGAAAAAAGGTGAATTGGCAAAACTGGAAATTCCCCAAAACGTGAAAGAACTGATTGCCGGTCAGTTGGACGGTCTTTCGGCTGCCGACTTGCCCGATAACCTGGAACAGATGGCCCGTTTCCAGAAAGATCAGCTGGGGGTTACGATTGCCTCCTGTGCCACCTTCCATGTCATCGGCGGTTTTGCTGAATCCGTGGATGATACATCCAATATAGAAGATTTTATTGTCCCGGTGAAGCTGCCTGATGCCTGGGGTGCTATCGATGGAGCGGATAAGGTGCTGTATTACTAATCAGTAGCAAATATCAACCGAAGGTTACATGTCCACTGATGTTAACCCGTTCGGTTAAAAAAGTGTCAAATAACTATCCCGGTTTAGGGGACAGATTCCGAACTTGTCCCCGAAACCGGGATAGCTTGTTTTTAACAGATTTCTTTTCATGATGTTCCGGTAATGGTCAGGCAAGTTCTGCTTTTACCATCATCCTGCCAATTAAAATTTTCAAATAAAACCGCACTTCTCTTGACCGAAGCTGAAAATAATCCTATATTCCATCCCTGATGCGAACTGGTACTAATGTGGGCTAACGACCACAACTCAAATCAATGTATCAGGATGTTCCGTCATGGCTCTCGCTCATTCTCGCTATGAGCTAAGCCCAAACATCCTGAATGTATTCCCGACAATTTCTTGTTTTTTATACCCCTCAAGGGGGTACTGAAAAGAGTGACAGGTTCTCCTGAGCAGCTAAACCATCCACTCTTTTTTTATCCTCTTACCAAGTGGAAAGATGATCTTATGGAAATGACAATTGCAGCACAAAACGGCAGTGGAAACGATGGTGCCGGGCTGGTTTTTCAGCAGGCAAAAAAGCGTATGGCGGATGAAATTATCGGCCAGGAAATTCTCATTGAACACCTGTTGATCGCCCTGTTGGCCGATGGCCATTTACTGGTTGAAGGGGCTCCAGGACTGGCAAAAACCCGGGCAGTCAAGTCTTTGGCTGATTGTATTGAGGGTGATTTTCAGCGCCTTCAGTTTACCCCCGACCTGCTTCCGGCCGACCTGACCGGTACTGAAATATATCAGCGCAACAGCGATTCCTTCCGCTTTCAACCCGGCCCCCTTTTTCACAATATTGTCCTTGCCGATGAAATCAACCGGGCCCCGGCCAAGGTTCAATCCGCTCTTTTGGAAGCGATGTCGGAAAGACAAATCAGTGTTGGTCACAAAACTCATTACTTGCCGGATCTTTTTATGGTTATGGCTACCCAGAATCCTATTGAACAGGAGGGTACCTATCCCTTACCCGAGGCCCAGCTCGACCGTTTCCTTATGCAGATCAAGGTGGATTATCCTGACTATGAGAGCGAAAAGATGATTCTAGAGCTGGCCCGGCGGGAGGTATTGGATGAACTTGGGGGAAAAACTTCCCAAACCCCCATTTTGAGCCCGGAGATGATAACCCGGGCCCGGCGTAAAGTGCTTGATCTGCATATGGCAGACCCCCTCAAAGAATATATCGTCCAGCTTATTCTGGCAACCCGCAATCCCCAATCCTGCGGCGAGAATATAAACCGCTGGATCGAATATGGTGCTAGTCCACGGGCTACCATCGCTCTGGACCGCTGCGCCCGGGCCCATGCCTGGCTGCAGGGTAAAGAGTTTGTCACTCCGGAAAATATTCAGGCGGTTGTCCATGACATCCTGCGTCATCGCCTCATCCTGAGTTTCGAAGCCGAAGCCGAAGGTATTACCAGTGAAAAGGTTATCGACGAACTTTTACAGCAAATCCCCGTACCCTGAGCCGAAGCCTGAATCTCAGCAGCTTAAAATTCAACTTTCTGAAAAAAAACTTCGTGTTCATCGTGCTTCGTGGTGTCTCTGGCATTGTTTTACTGAGGTATTATCACTGTTTTAGAGCAACACGGAAAGTTGAGAATTTTTAAAACTGCCATGTAAGTAAGCATTTCACCAGAGAATAATCCATGCGACTGATAAAATTTATCAGAAAATCACGACCGGCAACCGTTAACGGCATAACCTGTACACCGGAAGAGCTGCTTGCACTACGGCATGTGGCTCGCACTTTGAGTGTTGGTGGCAGTACGCGGGCTTATTCCATCATGGCTGGCAGTACCCTGTCAAAATTCAGGGGACGCGGCATGGATTATGCCGAATCCAGAATCTACACCCCAGGCGATGATGTTCGCAATATTGACTGGCGGGTCACGGCCCGCACCGGCAAAACCCACACTAAAGTTTATGTTGAAGAACGTGATCGGCCGGTTATTATCCTGATGGACTTCAGCCCATCACTGTATTTCGGGACCAAGGAAGCATTTAAATCGGTGATTGCCGCCCGCCTGGCGGCCACCATTGCCTGGACCACGATCTTTAACGGTGACCGCATCGGTGGCATTATCTTAAGCCCCCGGGAGAAATTTGAACTGAGACCCACAGCCGGCAGGAAAGGGGTGCTGGCATTGATCCAAGCGCTGGTCAAAGCGACCAGCCAATTTGCCGGCGATAATTCCGGTTCATCTTTAGATCAGCTGATTCGTCACGGAATACGAGCCATCCGTCCCGGTAGCCGGATTTTTCTGATCAGTGATTTTTATCATTATGATCCGGAGATGGAACGAAATCTTGGACGCCTGCGCCGGCACAACGATCTTGTTCTTTGCCAGGTAATCGACCCCCTGGAAATGGCCCCGCCACCCCCAGGAATCTACAGTATAACTGACGGTCATGAAAATGCCCGGCTCAACACCAAAAATTCCGACTTTCGTCAGTATTACAACGAGGTTTTTCGCCGTCGTCAGGAGAGTTTGGAACAACTTTCCAACCATCTGAAAATACCGTTGCTCAAGCTTGTCTCCGGTACGGACATCGCCGGGGTTATGCGCCGGGGCCTCAGTCTTAAACGTCATGTGAGCCGCCATGAATCCAACTAGTCCAAATCCCCTGACAGCCTTAAAAGATATCCACCTACCTCCTGTCCCCAGCTGGTGGCCCCCGGCTCCAGGTTGGTGGATACTGAGTTTTCTACTGTTAGTACTGTTTGCCTATATCTTTTATAAATGGCGGCAGCGGCAGCTTTTCAAGCGGCCGATTAAGCTGGCTCTGCAAGAGCTTTCCCAGCTTGACCTGCACAGTAGGAGTCCTGAAATTCAGCTCCAGACCCTGCAGGATATTTCTGCCCTGCTGCGTCGTTTCTGTCTGGTCTTTTTCCCCCGACACCAGGTCGCCGGTCTCTGCGGTCAACCATGGCTTGATTTTCTCAAAGAGAGGGCAGGGGAGAAAGGTCTGAAAATTATCGATGCTGAGCTTCGTCCGCTGTTGGAAGAGATCTATGCCCCGGTTACGGCTACTGATCTTGAGGCTTTGGGGAAAGTTATTGAAAAGTGGTTTGGGGCGCAAAAACGAAAAACCCGGAGGCAAGCATGACCACCTTTGCCTGGCCCTGGATGTTTTTCGTTCTACCCCTGCCCATCCTGGCCTATCTTTTGCTGCCCCGGGCCCGCACAACCTCCGGCATGGCCCTGAAAGTACCATTTTACCGGGAACTTGCCGGTTTTCGCCAGTTCAGCAGCGGCAAAAGCTCCACCTGGATTCGGCTACTGGCGATTTTGGCCTGGATTCTGCTGGTCGGAGCTGCAGCTCGTCCTCAATGGATTGGTGAACCTTTGAGTACTCCGATCAGTGGCCGTGATCTGCTACTGGCGGTCGATATTTCCGGGAGTATGCAGATCAAAGATATGGAACTGGATAATCAAACCGTTGATCGGCTGACCATGATTAAAAAAATTGCCGGAAATTTTATCAAGCGCCGTCAGGGTGATCGCCTCGGCCTGATTCTTTTCGGTACCCGGGCCTACCTGCAGACACCGCTTTCACTTGATCGCAAAACGGTCAATCAGCTGCTGCAGGAATCATTGATCGGTATTGCCGGCAAAAAAACTGCTATTGGCGATGCCCTGGGACTGGCGGTTAAACGCCTGCAGAAAAGGCCTGGTAAACGGAAAGTACTAATCCTGTTGACAGATGGTGCCAACACTGCGGGTGCTATCGATCCATTGAAAGCAGCCGAACTGGCGACCGAAGAGAAAGTATCCATCTATACCATCGGAGTCGGGGCCGATCGGATGGTGGTCAATACCTTTTTTGGCCAGCGGGTGGTTAATCCATCAGCTGATCTCGATGAAAAAACCTTGCAAAAGATTGCCAAACTCACCGGCGGTCGTTACTTTCGTGCCCGCGACCCCCGGGAGCTGGAAAAAATATATGCCCTGCTTGATAAGCTTGAACCGGTAGTCAGTGAAGACCAGAACCTGCGTCCTGTTCGTGACCTCTTCTATTGGCCCTTAAGCACCGCCTTGCTGCTCACATTTTTACTGATGGTAACCAGACACCATGAATTTTCATAACTTCCATTTCCTGCGGCCCTGGTGGCTGTTGGCGTTCCCTCTTGGTCTTTGGCTGCTGAACGGCTGGCGAAAACAGGAGAGTGGTAAAAGCCGGTGGGACAAGGTTTGTGACCGTCACCTGCTGGGGAAACTTCTCGTGGGAGAATCCGAAACCTCAGCCAAAAGGATCTCCGGAGCTCTTCTGCTTATGCTGCTGCTTGCCACCCTGGCCCTGGCCGGCCCCACCTGGGAACGACGGCCCCAGCCGCTGTTCAGGTCGGCCACCGGCCGGGTTATCGTCCTTGATTTGTCACTTTCGATGCAATCTCCTGATATTCCCCCAAGTCGTCTGACTAGGGCGCGTTATAAAGCAATAGATCTGATTAAAGCCGGTGTCGGGATTGATCAGGGGCTGGTGGTTTTTGCCGGTGACAGCTTTATCGTTACGCCGTTGACTGATGACCGGGCCACGATTCTCAACCTTCTTCCCAGTCTTACTACCAACACGGTTCCGGTGCAGGGCAGCCGGGCCGACCGGGGCCTGGAAAAAGCCGGCGAACTACTCCGGCGGGCGGCAGTCAGTCGTGGTCAGATCATTTTGGTTGCTGATGATGCTGATGAGGCGGCGGTCAAGGTTGCCGCGAAGCTTAATAAAGCAGGCTATCGTCTGGATGTCATTGCTGTTGGTACCAGGGAGGGCGCTCCGGTGCCACTGCCGGATGGAGGATACCTGAAAGATGATCAGGGCAATATTGTCGTGCCGGTGCCGAATTTTGATTTGTTGCGCCAGGTGGCGGTCAAGGGTGGAGGACGATATGTTGATATCGAGGCGCCGGATTCTGCATTTTCAGTTCTCAATCAGCCTACCGTTCTTTTTCCGAAAAAGCGAAAAAAAAGCGAGCTGACTGGCGATCAATGGCTTGATCGGGGTCCCTGGTTGTTGCTTCCTCTGGTATTAATGGCAGCTTTTTGCTTCCGTAGAGGTTGGCTGTTGGTGATCCTGGTCGTTCTCTTGTTCCATGCTGATCCGGCCGCCGCTTTTAATTGGCAGGATCTCTGGCAGAGATCTGATCAACAGGCAACAACAGCTTTTCAGCAAAAAGATTATAAGGCAGCGGCGCAACTAGCTAAAGATCCCGCCTGGAAGGCTGCGTCCCTGTATAGGACCGGGAAGTTCAAGGAGGCGGCCGCCACCCTTGAACCGCTTAGCTCAGCCAAAGATTTCTACAACCGTGGTAACGCCCTGGCCCGGGCTGGAAAGCTTGAAAAGGCGCTGGCTGCCTACGATCAGGCCCTCAAGCTGAATCCACAGATGGGAGATGCCCGTTTTAATCGGGAACTGGTGGCAAAATTTCTGGAAAAACAACAGAAACAAAAAAAGCAGGATAAATCCCCAAAAAAGGACAATCAGCAACAGGAAAAAGAGCAAAAAAAACAAGAACAGAACCAGGACCAACAACGGTCGGAACAGAATAATCAAAAACATCAGGATACAAACAAAGAAAAGCAATCCTCCGGTCAGCAGGATCAGAAACAGCAGCAGAATTCAGCGAATCAGACGGATCACCATCAGGAAGATCAGCAATCGACTGCCCCCAGGCAGACCCAAGCGGATAAGCAACGGCAGGATAAAAAATCTGCTCCGGATACGGCCCGATCTTCAGATGACGCCGCCGCAAAAACCGCGACAGGAAAGGCGGAAAAATCAGAGAAAGAAAAGCAAGAGGAACAAAAGAAAGCCGCGACCAGCGCTACTGAGGAGGAAAAACCGATGGATGCCAAGCAACAGGCCCTGGAGCAGTGGCTGCGTCGGGTGCCGGATGACCCCGGGGGACTGCTGCAAAGAAAATTCCTCTACCAGTATCGTACCCGGCAGGATCGAGCCCAAGGGCACAAAGGATGGTGATCAAATTTTGACAGGTAAAACCATGGGACAACAGGGTAAAATTTCATATTTTTTTCTCATCACTCTGGTTTGGGTGACTTTTGGTGGCTTTGCACCCGTAAACTGCATGGCGGCTGTTCGCGCCCACCTTGACCGCCAGTCTATCAGTAGTGATGAAACGGTCAATCTTTCGATTGAAGCCGATGGTGCCCTGAATTCAATTTCCAGCCTCGGTACCAGCGCCCTGGAAAAAGATTTTTCCATTGTCAACCAGTCGACGAGCAGTAATTTCCAGATCATCAATGGCTCCAGCAAAGCCACGAAAACCTGGAATATTGAACTCGAACCAAAACACACCGGCACGTTGACCATCCCGTCATTTACTATCCATGGGGAAAAGAGCAAACCTCTGACCTTGACGGTTGCCAGCCCAGCTTCCATAACTCCGAGCTCTTCAGCTCCTCTGGGTGATATTTTTATTGAGGTCATGCCGGAGATGGAAACCCCGGCGTATATCCAGGGGCAGATTACCATCAGCGTCAAACTTCTCATTAAATCTCAACTAAACCTGAGTGAAGCTTCCCTTGAAGAACCAAAGCTGGAACATGCCAGCGTCATCAAACTTGGTGATGACCGGCGTTATCAAAGCCAAAAAAATGGGGTTGACTACCAGGTAATTGAGCGAAAATATGCCATTATCCCCGAAGAGGGCCGGGAGGTTACGGTTCCTCCACTGCTTTTCCAGGCTATCATCAATGCCGGCCGCAATCGTTTTTTTTCGAGTGATCCTTTTTTTAACCGCTTTCCCGGTCAGAAACGCCGGCTCAGGACCCGCAGTCAGGAGTTGAAAATTCCCCTGACCCCAATACCGGATGTGTTTAAAGGGAAAGTATGGCTGCCGGCGAGAGCTGTAACGATTAAAGAGGATAAAAGTCAGGTCAAGGAGCTCAAAGTTGGTGAACCGCTGACACGAAGCATCCAGATTGAAGCCTTTGGTCTTACTGCCGAGCAACTGCCGGAGGTCAAGGTCAAGACCCCTGATGGCTGTAAAATTTATCTCGATCAGCCAGAACTCAAAAACCAGATAGATGGTGACTATCTGCATGCCATTAAACGTCAGTCAATGGCTTTCATTCCGTCTCGGGCGGGAACGTTCACTCTGCCGGAAATGAGTATCGATTGGTGGGATGTGGTCAACAATCGCCAGCAGAAGGCGGTCCTGCCGGCTCGCAAGGTTAAAGTAGTCGCAGTGCCAGGACAACCTGGTACTATCGGGAACCAGAACAACCATCATCCAGCAACAGTCCAGGCCGGCTCACAAAATGCAGTAAAAAATCAAGCTGTACCGGTAAAAAAATCACTATCTGAAAAGACACCGGTTTCTGGCAGCGTCCGGCTCTGGCAGGGGGTTAGCTTTATTTTGCTGCTGGCTTGGTTCATTACCATCTTTTTCTGGCGCAAATCCTGGCGACGGCAAGTAGTTGATCAACAGCACAGGGAAAAACAAACGGAAAAGAAATCAATGGCAAACCGTGATCGCATCAAAAAATCCTGTCTGGCCAATAACCCTCGACAGGTTCAACAGGCCATTCTCAATTGGGCTACCGCCGTTTGGCCACAAAATCCGCCGACCAATCTCAAAAATCTGGCGGCAAAGCTGGAAAATGCCGAACTGACAAAAGCTTTCGCCGAACTTGAAGAGGCTCTTTACAGTCCGGAAGTTAACCGGGAGTGGGATGGAAATCAGTTCTGGCAGATAATCGCAAAATATTTGCACAATAAAACAGCGGAGAAACCAACTGATAAGAGGGAAAAGAGATTGCCATCCCTCTATTCACGGTTGACATGAACCGGTGTTGCAGGAATAGAATTTTACTGGGTTAGCTGAGAATTTCAATATGATCCCGGTCCAGGTATTCGAGCAGGGCCTTGCCGCTGCGGCGAATGTGTTTTCGTACCAGCCTTTCCACCATATCTTCCCGGCCTTCCTCCATAATGGTCAGCATCTGGCTGTGGTCTTCAATCTGGATTTGGGACATGTTGGGAATTCGCAGCAATATCCGCCGGTAGCGGAGAAAATTATCCCGTAAAGATTCTATGATGCCGCAAAGCCGCTGGTTGCCACTGCCCCGATAAAGAACATCATGGAAATCAGAAGAATTACGAAAAAATTTTTCCAGTTCTCCGGTCTCCAGAAAATGGACAGCTTTTTCATTGATTTCTTTTAACTGTTTCATCGTTCGGATGTCTTTTCTGCTGGTTGCCAGCCGGGCGGCATACCCTTCAAGAATGCTCCTGACTTCGATAATTTCCTTTAAATCTTCCCGGGTCAAGGCCCGGACAAGATAGCCAACTTTACGTTTCTGCTCCAAAAACCCTTCCTGTTCCAACAGCTGCAGGGCCTCCCGGGCCGGGGTGCGGCTGACCCCGTGAGCCTTGGCAATTTCTTCCTCTTTCAATACTTGGTTGGGCTTGATTTTCAGGTTGAGAATCTGCCGTTTCAAGGTAGCGTGAATTAAGTCTTTTTTGCTGCGGCTCATTTCAAATATTGTCTGACGATAGTAGTTTGCAGGACTTCATGAGTACCCCCACCATTAAAAAGAAAACGATTATCACGATAATAGCGCTGTACCGCATATTCCATTGAGTAACCATAGGCTCCATGGATTTTCATGGCTTCGTCCGCCGTACGGCAGGCGATACTCAGGTGGTATATGACAGTCGTTAAAATATATTTCCGATCAAACCCTTGTCAGGGTCGGTTTGACAAAGGACGGTATGGAAATCTCCTTTTGGCCCATTGGTTGACCATGTTTTCATCCCGTTGATAACATAGCCATCACTGGTTTTCCGGGCCCGGGTCTGAACATTGCTGAGGTCAGTCAGTTTAGTGAACCGCTCCCGCCAGGTAGGTAACCAGGGACGGAAATATTTCAATGAGTAAAATACAGACGATGTACGTGGGAAGAAAATAGACAACCCCTTTAAAAACCGTAGCCAGAGAAATATCTTCAGACATTCCGGCGACCACGTAAGCGTTAACTCCCACTGGTGGAGTAATGGCGCCCATGGTGGTGACAATGGTGATCAAGACGCCAAACCATATGGGATCATAATGTAATTTCAGGGCCAGAGGATAGAAAATGGGTATGGTAATCAATAGCAGGCCAAGGGCATCCATAATGGCCCCGCCAATAATAAATACCACGATGATCAGCCAGAGAATGACAAAATTGGGAACCGGCAAGACGGCAGCCCATTCAGCAATCAAATAGGGGAGCCTGGTAATAGCAAGAAAGCGGCCGAAAATGACGGCTCCGGTGATGATGACAATGATAAAACAGGAGATTTTTAATGTATCTTCAATAGACCTTCTAAATCCTTTCCAGCTTAAAGACCTTTGTACCAGGCTGATCAGCAGGGCAAAAAAGGAACCGATGGCTCCGGCTTCGCTGGGAGTAAAAAAACCGATGAAAAGGCCGCCCATGATAATGCAAAAAAGAATCAATACTTCAATGGATCCTTTAAATGAGGCCAATTTCTGGATCAAGCTGGTCTTAGGTCCAGCCGGACCCCATTCCTGGTGTCGCCGGCAAACTATGATGACCGTGAAAATCATCAGAATTGTGAGGATAATGCCAGGTATAATACTACCGAAAAAAAGTCTGGCTATGGATTGGCCGGTATAAATACCGAAAACCACCAGGACAATGCTTGGAGGAATAACGACCCCCAGGGTTGAGCCGGCAGCAATGGAGCCGGTAATCAGGATGGGGTTATAGCGATATTTTTTCATTTCCGGCAAGGCTACCGAAGTCATGGTGGCCGCGGTGGCGGTATTGGAACCGCTGATGGCGGCAAAACCGGCACAGGCCATAATTGTTGCCATTGCCAAACCGCCCCTGGTCTGGCCGAGGCAGGTATAGGCGACATTGTAGAGTTTAGTGTTGACATTGGAATGAAAACAGATCAGGCCCATGAAAATAAAGAGTGGAATGATGGTAAGGCCGTAGGATGAAAAAGTTGTCCACAATTCGCTGCCAATCATGCCCAGGGCGGCCGTGGGGGAAGCAACATAAGCAACTCCGAGAAAACCGATAATAGCCATGGCAAAACCTACTGGCAGTTGAAACAGGAACATGGATGCCAACATAATGACAATGCCGGCAATACCCACAAACTCGGGGCTCATAGTTCCTCCTGGCGATTTTCAAGTTGGTGCAGGCCCCGAAGGAAATCCAGAAAAAGAATGATTGCCAACAGACCCAGACCAATGGCGACAATAAAAATAAACGGATGATAGATGATTCTTAAGGTTTCTGATCTTTCACCACTATGCCAGATATTCAAACCCCAGATGGTGGTTTGCCAGGAAGCCAGAGTAAAAAAAAGAGCGCTTATGAGATAGCTGAAAGCTTTTGCCCGCCGCCGCCAGTGAGCATTATAATGGTTAGTAAGGATATCAATGGCAACATGATTTTTATGGGTCTGGGTGTAGCCCAGAGCCATGGCGGTGGTTAATGCACCTAAAAAACCGATCACTTCAAAACTGCCCTTAATCGGCCGCCAGAAACAACGTGAAGCTACATTGGCAAAGCCAATAAGCATCATCAAAAGTAGTGATAACCCGCCGATAACTATGCAAACCTTGTTGATGGTGGCGATAATTTTCTCTATTTTATCCACAAAAAATCCATATTATTGTAAGCGTATTCCATTGTGTGGAGGGGAGATAAAAGCCATAACCTGCATGTTAGTTATTTATCAATAAAGTTTTACGCAAAAAGGTCAAAACTTTTTTTTTCACAGAGCACACTAAGATCACTAAGGGGAAATTGAAAGATCTTTTTCTTTGTAAGCTCTGTGAGAATATAAAATTTATAGAACCTGTTTGTTTCCGGCTACGCCGGGTTAGGAATGCCTGAAAAAATACCCAAAGGCGGTGGAGAGGGTACTCCACCGCCTTTGAGCTGCTTATTTACCGTATTCTTTTTCGTATTTGGTCTTTAAACTGTAGAGATCATCGAGAAACTGCTGGCCGGACAGGCCGGCTTCTTTAGTTTTCTGCAGGTAACCGGTGATCATGAATTTGACTTTATCGCTGACTTCTTTAGATTCAGCTGCTGAAAAACGATAGATACCGACCTCCTGCTTTTCTTTGGACCAGACCAGGGCATCTTTCACATGCTGGTCTTCATATTGGCCTGTCCAGATGGTCTGTTCCCGTCCCAGGTCATTGAAAACCTTTTTCACATCAGTTGGCAGGGCATTCCATTTTTTCAGATTCATAACCACGGCAAAAGAAGTGGTAGGGCCATTGGTAATGGTCACATGTTTGCATAATTCAGCGAATTTTAAATCCTTCATGACTTCAAGGGAAGAGAAAAGCCCTTTCACCACACCTTTCTGTAGTGATTCCGGGACACTGGACATGGGCATGGCAACCGGAATAGCTCCTATAGCATCAAGGTATTTTCCTGAAATTCCGGTTCCCCGGATTTCCAGATTTTTCAGATCACTGAGTTTTTTTACCGCCACTTTTGACATCAGGTTGCCGGGGGCACAGGTAAACAAGGTCAAAACCTTGACTTTGTCATAAGATTTAGGTTGATATTTTTGATAGAGATCCCAGAATGTGGCACTGGCGACAGTAGCGCTGGTGAAGGTAACCGGTAGATCAATGCCCTCCATCAAGGGAAAACGCCCGGGAATGTAGGGTGGGCAGAAGCAGCCGATGTCGGCAATCCCGGAAATTACTCCATCGAGCATGTTCTTTGCTCCCAGCAACGTTCCGCCTGGATAGGTGGTAACTTTCACCGCTCCATTGGTACGCTTTGCCACTTCTTTAGCCCAGCGTTCCATCTGGACGCAGGGGAAGGTGGGAGCTGGGGGAAAATTAGCATATCTCAGCTCAATAGTTTTGGCGCCGGCAGGGGCGGGCAGCATAAGTCCCAGCGTCAGAAAGGTGCCGATAATCAGCAGGATGAGTGATTTGCCCATAATTTTTCTGGTCATCATTTTTTCCTCCTTGGTATGCGGTTTGGGTTGGCTGTCGGAAAACTGATCATATCACATTTTATCTCAACTGAAAGAAATTTCCACTGATGTTCCGTCATGGCTCTCACTCATTCTCGCCGGCCGTCCATGGCCGGCTTCCGAGCCGTCCGCCGCGAATCACCATCCAGGTGATTCGTTCGGCGGCCAAAACCGCCAGCCTGTCGCCCAGCCTGTCGCCCAGCCTGCCGGCAGGCTGGGCAGACACGGCTATGAACCAAACTCTAACATCCTGTAATGTATCCCTGGCAATGTAAGTCAGAAAGTCAAGGTGCTTATTTTTGGAAAAAATACATATATTATCTATTCTTTATGTATGCATATAAATGTTGATAACATCATTTGTCAAGTGAAATAATAATAATTAATGATGATGCTTTGATAGTAGTGTATAATATTGATTTTCATATTATTAGCAACTATAACCTTGTTGTAAAAAAATCGTTGACAAACAATTATCATTGCCCTATTTTGTTTCATTAATAATCTTTATGTATACGTAAAAGAGGTAGTGGAGGATGTTAAACCTGCCAAAAATGGATTATTGCCAGCCGGAGAATAAAGAGGAGCTGTTGGTCTGCTTCCAGCCGGTGACTATATCAGGAGCATAGTCATAGAAGATGTTTCGCGGAAGTGGGGGGGACTATCGCAAATTTCGTTTACGTAAATCGCTGGATTTTCCGCTGGCCGGAATAGCAATGGCCGGCGAGATAACAAAAGATAAATCTTTTAAACAGTTGAAAATTGTTTTGGGTACCCTGGCATCAGGTCCGCTGTTTGTAGAAAAGGCGGCAAATATTTTATCGGGAAAAACATATGATGATGACGATGCTGTTGAGCTGGCATCGGCGGCTGTGGTCGCTGCGGCAAAACCGGTTGCCAATATCGGTTCCCGACCCGGGCACAGAAAAAAGATGGCAGGTATTTTGCTGCGGAAAATGGTGACTGACTTTCAGGATGAAAACAAAAATCCTGATTGATCTTGGGGAGATGATGGAAAAAAGAGAAGTAATACTTAATGTTAATAATGAGATTCATTGCCTGGAAGTTTTCCCCAATGAAATACTGCATCCCATGCAGCAGTCTTTTGTTGACCACTATGGCATTCAATGCGGGTTTTGTTCTCCGAGGATGATTTTAACCGGGGTGGCAGCGGTCGAAAACCAGGATAAACCGCTCAACCGGGATGAGATACGTGAGGTTATTTCCGGTAACCTTTGCCGATGTACCGGCTACGCCAAAATCATTGACGCCATTGAAGATGTGTCGAAGAAACAAAATTAGCTACAGACTTACAGTAGAGTAGGGTGATGTATAACTTCAATAATATATTTTATCTATATAATTATTATACTCTTATCTGATTAATTCTTGAGGATAATATGGGAAAATATAAAATTCTGGGTAAGGGTATTCCCCGGATCGATACACCGCCAAAAGCAACCGGTGAGGCACTTTTTACCGCTGATATCAACCTGCCTAATATGCTGGTTGGCAAAGTCCTCCACAGTTCCCATGCTCATGCTCTGATTAAACGGATAGATGTTTCAAAGGCCGCCGCGTTGCCAGGGGTTTGGGCGGTGGCGACCCGGGATGATTTCTTTGATGTGAAGTGGGGGGGTCTTCAGCTATACCCGTGATCATCAACTTATTGCCGTTGATAAAGTTCGCTATATTGGTGAAGAAGTGGCGGCGGTGGCTGCCGATGATGAAGCTACGGCCCTGGAAGCCCTGGACCTGATTGAACTTGAATATGAACCGCTGCCGGCGAGAATGAGCGAGAGCCATGCCGGAACATCCTGAAATATATTCCCGGCAATGCCAGACAGAAAGTAGACTTTTCTTGTTTTTTATACCCCTTAAGGGGGTACTGAAAAGAGTGACAGCAATTCAGGAGTAAGTTACTAAAATTTGCTACTGCTATGGAGCTTTTACGAAGCCATCATTCGTGGAGAGAAAAATGACCCAGATCATCGATAAAGTCCTGGTCTCCATCCTTCGCCGCCGTCTCAAAGCCATAACCGATGAGATAAGTATCACCCTTGAAAAGACGACTTGTTCTCCGATTCTCTGTGAAGCCAAGGATTTTGTTACCGGACTTTATGATGCCAAAGGACGCATGCTTGAACAGACGGAAAACCTGCCAATCCTGGCTTTTTCTCTGGCCCCGGTCTGTAAATATATCATTGATTATTTTGGCAATGAAGTTTATCCTGGTGATGTTTTTTTCCACAATGACGTTTTTTCCATGGGCAACCAAAATAACGATGTGGCGGCTTTTAAGCCCATATTCTTCCAGGATGTCCTGGTCGGTTGGTCGGCCTGCAAGGGGCACCAGGCAGATATCGGCACTATTCCCCCATGGCTTTATCAGGCAGAAAAAGTTTTTCAGGATGTCAGAAATGGGGTTCTCTCCCCGGATCAGGCCCGAGCACTCTATGGGGTAGTCATTAATGTAGAGACGATGACCCTTGATCTGCAGGAAATAGAGAAATTCCGGGGACAGATTTAATTCTTCCCCTGGTGATTCGTTCGGCGGCCAAAACCGTTTGGAGCCAAGCCAGGACATCTCTGCTAATTGTTTTAAAAGCATAAAATATAAATAAATAAAATTCATAGTATCAGTAAGTTACAATTAGTTACATGGAGTTTTTACGAGTCCATATAAGGAGTTGGTGCAAATGTTTTTAAAGAAATTTCCCCCGAAAGTTGAAAGTTTATCAGAACTGGAGGCTCTCCAGCTTAAAGGTCTGCAATGGACCGTTCAGCATGCCTACCAGAATTCGCCTTTTTATAAAGCCCGGATTGATCAAGCCGGGGTCAAACCCGATGATATCAAATCATTGGCTGACTTGAGCCGGCTACCCTTTACCACCGCTGATGATTTTCGCCTGGGTTATCCCTATCCCCTGAAATCAGTTAGTCAGGAAGAAATTGTCAGGATTCATGCATCTTCTGGAACCACCGGAAAACGCAAAGTTGTCTGTTACACCCAGAAAGATATTGATGACTGGTTGGATATGTTTGCCCGCTGTTATGAGATGGCCGGCCTGACCCGAAGCGACAAGGTTCAAATCTGTGTTGGTTATGGTGTCTGGACCGCCGGGGCCGGGTTTCAGCTTGGTTGTGAGCGATTCGGGGCCATGGCAATTCCTTCCGGGCCGGGCAATCTGGAAATGCAGATGACTTTTTTGCAGGATTTCGGCACCACGGTTTTGTGCTGCACGGCTTCCATGGCTCTCTTGGTCGCCCAGGAAGTGAATAAACGCGGGCTGCGTGAGAAACTGCAGCTGAAGAAAATCATCGCTGGTTCGGAAAGAAGCAGTGCCGCTATGAGAAAAAAGATCATGGAATTACTGGGGGTCGAAGAATATTACGATATTCCCGGTTTGACGGAAGTTTATGGCCCGGGTACCGGCCTGAGCTGCCATAGCAGTGAAAATATCCACTACTGGGCCGATTACTACATCCTGGAAGTCCTTAATCCTGAAACCCTGGAACCGGTTGCTCCCGGTGAGGTGGGAGAGATGGTCTATACCACCCTGGCCAAGGAGGCGGCCCCCCTTATTCGCTACCGTTCCCGTGATCTTGTCCGCCTGATTCCGGAACCATGTCCCTGTGGTTGCATCCTGCCCCGCCATTCGCCGATTCTCGGCCGCAGTGATGATATGTTCGTCATCCGCGGCGTTAATGTGTATCCCAGCGAACTGGGTACCATCCTTTCCCCAATCAAGAATATTGGTAGTGAATACCAGGTCATCCTTGAACGGCGGAATGACGGTAAGGATTATTTGATCCTGAAAGTTGAGAGGGCGGAAGGGGTGGCTGAAAGCCTGGATGAGGAAAGTAGCAGAAATATTTCTTTCCGGATTCGGGCTGAAGTAATGGTTACCCCCATCATCGAGATTGTAGCCTACAATGAACTTCCTCGCAGTGAACGGAAAACCAGGCGCATTTTCGACAACCGGGAAATTTAGGATGAAACATTTCGACTACCTGCGCGCTGGTTCCATCAGTGAAGCCCTGAAGCTCAAACACCAGCATGGGAAAGAGGCGTTGTTCCTCTCCGGTGGAACAGACATCCTGCTGCTGATTAAAAAGGGGGTTATCAATCCTCGCCTGTTAATTTCGCTAAGAAATATCAAAGTGCTGAGCGGTATCAGACAATCAGGAAACAAGCTGGTGATCGGCAGTGGAACAACCCTGAGAACCCTGGAAAAATCAAAATTGATTACCGACTATCTTCCCGCCCTCCATGATGCCGTCAACTAGATGGCTTCCGTACAAATTCGCAATGTTGCCACCTTGGGCGGTAACATCATCAATGCTTCCCCGGGTGCGGACAGCGCAGCACCGCTGTTGATTTATCGGGTGGCGCTGAAACTGGTCAATCGACAGGGCAAGGAGCGCAGCATCCCCCTGGAAGATTTTTTCAAGGCTTCAAACGTATTGATCTTAAACCAGATGAAATAGTCAAAGAATTTATTATCGAGATGCCGCTGACAGGTGCCGGATCAGCTTACCTGAAATTTATGAAGCGTAAAGCCATGGACCTTGCCCATGTGGGGGTGGGAGTTTATTTATCTCTTGGGAGTCAATCCCATTCTTAGTTGAAATTTCCCTCCAACTTCATCCACATTATGCTGCTTGTTCGCTTTTCTGAGTGATATGGTTAAGATTTAAATCTTTCATAATGGCTTTTCGTAATGATGGTAAATGGCGATAACCTATCAGTTTGTTCAGACGAGGTTCTATATCCAATAATGCTGCTGCCAGCCAGCGATGTTTCTGGTTGGAATTTTTCCAGTGATCAACCTTGCTACAGCGCTCTTCTGCCTGGGAATTGACTGATTCAATGATGTTTGTTGTTTTGCTGAAAACACTTTATCAGAGGTTGGAGGTCATTTCAATTTCAACTAAGAATAGCACACTCTCTCTTTGAGTATCACGGCCCGGCAAGTGACCCTTGGCGTTAACGAAATAAAAAACAAAAGGTATATTCAAATGTCTCTACCAATAAAATTGAACGATATTATTGATGAAATGGAAATCCAATCTGATGTCCTCTCAAGCTATCTCAACAAAAAAAACAGGCGAGATTGTAATGGTCGCTGAGGAGCATTTCTCCGCTGCCGAAAATGAAAAAGATATTTCTCATTATTCAGACTGGGAGCAGGAAGCTATTCAAGTCGCAATCGATGTACTTGAGTCGGAAAAAGATTATATTTCATTACCTTCGCAATTTGATATTCATGAATACCAAATCATGGAGGAATTTTGTTTGTCTCTGGAGGATGAAAATTTGAGAGACAAAATGTATCGCTCAATCAAAGGCAGCGGTGCCTTCAGAAGATTCAAGGATAATATTTTTGAATATGATATTGAACAAAATTGGTTTCAATATCGCCGAGAAGTTTTCAAGCGCATGGCTATTGATTGGTGTAAAGAAAATAATATCCCATATACAGAAACCGCTAATAAATAATTTATTACGAGATAACAAATATTTATATGAGAAAAGGAGGGCAATTATATTGCGTAAGCTGATTTGTATTCTAAGTTTTATAGTAATTTTATTAGTGGCTTTGGTGCTGCCCGGGAAGATTCAGGCAGGTGAGGTGGTGACAACCCTTGATGATCAAATGGGAGTTGCAGTGACTATTTATAACCAGAATTTAGCCCTGGTCAAGGATAGACGCCGCCTCAATGTGCCAAAAGGTGAAGTGACGTTGGCTTTTCGTGAAGTCAGCGCCAAGATGAGGCCAGAGACGGCTCTTTTGAGTGCCGGGGGTCTGGCGGTAATTGAACAGAATTTTGAATTTGACCTCTTGACTCCGGAATCTCTTTTACGGAAATACGTCGGCCGCCAGGTTGAGGTAATCAGCCAGCATCCAACAACCGGAGCTGAGACCCATCATGATGCCAAGGTTTTAAGCGCCAACAGCGGGGTTGTTCTCCAGTTTGATGATGGTCACATAGAAACTGGTGTGCCCGGCCGCCTTTCTTTTTCCGGTGTTCCGGATAATTTACGTGATCGGCCAACCCTGACCATGATCGTGGATAGTGATAAAAGTGGTACAAAAGAGATGGAGTTAAGTTATTTGACTGGCGGTTTACAATGGCAGGCTGATTACGTGGCGGAATTGAATGCCGCCGAAGATGCCCTCAACCTCAGCGGTTGGGTAACCCTGACCAATAAGAGTGGCGCTACTTATAAACATGCAAAACTGCAATTGGTGGCTGGTGATGTGCATCAGGTTCCGGCTGAGCGTGCCTTTGACAATAGTCGACGGCAGAAAATGATGCTGGAAGCGATGCCGGCAACAGCGCCTAATATGGCTCAGGAAGATCTGTTTGAGTACCATCTCTACACCCTTGGTCGGCCAACAACTATCGCTGAAAATCAGAGGAAGCAGGTTGCTCTGCTGCAGGCGGCATCCGTCCCCTGTGAAAAAGAGTTTCTTTTGCCGGGCAGCTCTTATTATTACCACCAAGCCTATGGTGAAATCGGCCGCAAGTTTACAGTCGGTGTTTTTGTTACCATTGAAAACTGCAAAAAGAATCATCTTGGTCTGCCATTACCAAAAGGAGTCGTCCGGGTTTATAAAGAAGATAGTAATGGTTCTCTGCAGTTTGTTGGTGAGGATAAAATTGATCATACGCCGGAAAATGAAACCATACGTTTGAAATTGGGAGATGCTTTTGATCTGACGGCGGCTAAAAAACAGACCGATTTCAAGAAAATCGGGGGCGATAGTCGCTATAACTATATTTACGAGGCAGCCTTTGAGGTGAAATTGAAAAATGCCAAAAAAAGGGCGGTTGAGATTAAGGTAGTGGAACCTATTTCAGGTGATTGGGAAATCCTGACTGAGTCCCTCAATCATAAAAAAGAAAGCAGCAGAGCGGTTTCCTGGCGGGTGCCGGTTCCCGCCAAAGGTGAAACGATCTTGTCTTATCGAGTGAGAGTGAAATATTGAACTGTTGAAAAAACAGGTAATTGAGCGCAAAAAAGCGCCTGGAGTAACTCCAGTTGAGAAAATATAAGACCTTATAGCGGAATTCCAGGGATAGGGAAGAGATAATTGACGATACTTCTATTTTCTGCTAATGATGCACCAATTCTTATTTTGGAGTAGGGAAGAGCGTGCACGAAATAATGCAGCAAATCGCCATCATGGTCGTACCGGTGCTGATGGCGGTTACTTTTCATGAAGTGGCCCATGGTTATATGGCGGATTTCTTTGGCGATCATACGGCCCGTGATGCTGGTCGTCTGACCCTTAATCCACTAAAGCACCTGGATCTTTTCGGAACCGCGGTTTTTTTCATCACCCGGATTATCGGCTGGGCCAAACCGGTTCCCATTAATCCGGACAACCTGGCCAATCCCCGGAAAAACATGCTGTGGATTGCCGCGGCTGGACCGGTAGCAAATTTCCTGCTGGCTGCAATCAGTGCCATTATTTATCATCTGCTTACTTTTGCTCCCCTGTCATTTATGGGACCGTTGATTGTTTCAAAGGTGATCCTGCCTCTGACCATGATGGTGAGAGTCAGTGTCATTATCAATCTGGCCTTGGGGTTTTTTAACTTGATTCCAATTCCACCATTGGATGGTGGAAAGATTTTATCGAATCTGCTACCACCCCGGCCATCCATGGTTATGGCTCGCATTGAACCATATGGTTTTATCATTCTGCTGCTACTGGTCTTCAGTAATGCCATTAACCTGTTTATCATTCCGCTTATTTCATTTTTTTCCCAGATTATGATCGGGGTAGGTTTAGGTTAGAATAATAAATAATAGCTGTGATAACAATATGTTATAGTATGGTATATAAAGTATAAATTGGGGTATATTTTAGATGGTAAATGAAAAAAAACGGGTAGTATCCGGGATGCGCACCACCGGCAAACTTCATCTGGGCCATTTCCATGGCGTGTTGACAAATTGGCTTGAGTTTCAAGAGCAGTATGATTGTTTCTTTTTTGCCGCTGACTGGCACGCGTTGACCAGTGAGTTTCAACATCCGGAGATTGTCAAAGACAGTATCCAGGATTTATTTCTCGACTGGCTGAGTGTTGGTATTGATCCGGATAAAGTGACGCTTTTCATCCAGTCCAAAATTAAAGAGCATGCGGAACTGCACTTGCTGCTCTCCATGATTACGCCACTTTCATGGCTTTTGCGCAATCCCACCTTCAAAGATAGTCAAAATGGAAATGAAAATAAAAACGATGATCTGGCAACCTATGGGTTTTTAGGCTATCCGGTGCTGCAGGCGGCTGATATCATTATGTACCGTTCACACCTGGTGCCTATCGGGGTTGACCAGCTTCCCCACGTGGAGTTGACCCGGGAAATTACCCGCAGGTTCAATTATCTCTATGGGGAGGTTTTCCCGGTACCAAAGCCTATTTTGACTGAAGTTCCCAAGCTCATGGGCCTGGACGGGCGCAAAATGAGTAAAAGTTACAATAATGCCATCTATCTGGCCGATGATGAGGAAACCATCAGGAAAAAGGTACTGCAGATGGTGACCGATACCCAGCGGGCCAGGCTTAAAGATCCGGGAGACCCTGAAGTTTGTAATCTTTTTCCTCTTCACCCTCTCTATTCCAGTACCGAAGAGGTGGAGCACATTAAGCGGGAATGTCCCCTGGCTGAAATCGGCTGTGGCGAATGCAAGAAAATCCTGATGCAGAACCTGCTGGTCAAGCTAGCCCCGGTACGGGAAAAACGGCGCTATTACGAAGACCATCCTAATCTGCTCCGGGAAATTATTGAAAACGGTAATACCCGGGCCCGGGAAATAGCTGCCGCAACCATGGCGCAGGTCCGTGACCACATGAAGATTTGATAAAAATGGCCCAAAAAGAATTCTATGAATGAACCTGCTTTTTTCCCTCCCGCCCACCAGCGGGCTCTCTACGCCGTATTGGAAGAACAGTTTTATGTACTTCTGGACAGCTTCGAAGGACCGCTGGACCTCTTGCTTTTCCTGGTGAAAAAAAATCGCGTGGCCATTGAAAATATACCTATTATTTCCATTGCCAGACAATATCTGGCCTACCTGGAATTGATGGAGGAGATGAATCTGTCCATAGCTTCAGAGTATCTGTTGATGGCTGCAACCCTGATTCAAATTAAATCCCGGATACTCCTGCGACAGCAGTTGGACGATGAAGGTGCTGAGGATGAACAAGGTGAAGATCCTCGGGAGGAAATTATTGCCCGGCTGCAGGCGTATGAGCTTTATAAAAAGGGGGCTAAATACCTGGCACAACAGCCATTGAACGGTTGGGACTGTTTTTCGCCGGAGGAGACAGATTTGCAGAATCTTCTGGAAGATGAAGCCCAAATTGATGTATCGCTTGAAGAACAGTACGCTGTCAGCCTGAGCGATTTATTGACGGCTTTTCTGCAATTATATGAACGCCGGAGAGCCAGCCAGGAACGTTATGAAATTAACCGGGATTTGATAAATATGGATGAAATATACAATCGGGTCAATGAAACTTTGAGCCGTCAGGCAACGGTTAGATTTTCTGAGCTGGTGGAACGGTTCAGTGCTGATACCTCGTTACTGGTTGTTCTTTTTTTAGCCCTGCTGGAATTGACGCGTCAGAAAAGAGTTACAATCAATCAGGAAGCCCCATTTGAGCCGCTCCTCATTACTGGCGGAATTTAAAAAGGTATCTTCAGTGTCCAGCGAATTACGCCATATCAAAGATGTTATAGAAAGCTTGCTGCTAATTTCAGGTGAGCCGGTCAATCTGCATGATGTTCAAATTCTGTTGGAAATTGAAGCTGGGGATTTGCTTGACGAGGCGGTAAACCAGCTGGAAGATGAATATCGCCTGCGTGATCGGGGTTTTTATCTTCAGCGTATTGGTGCTGGAATTCGTTTTGTTACCAAGCAGGAAAATGCATCCTGGATCAGAAAATTTAAGGCGGGAAAACCAGTCCGGTTCAGCAAGGCGGCCCTGGAGACCCTGGCTATTATTGCCTATCGTCAACCCATTACCAGGCCTGAAATTGAATCGATCAGGGGCGTTGATGCCTCAGGTGTTCTCCGCCTTTTGCTGGTAAAAGAATTAATTGCCATTAAAGGGAGAAAAGAAGTGGTTGGCTCACCGCTTCTTTATGTGACGACGGATAAATTCCTCCAGATTTTCAACCTTACCAGTTTATCCAGTTTGCCGGATATCAATTCCTTTGGCGATCTGTATCCCAATGTAGAGTTACCCCTGCTGGACGGACAGTGACTGGTCGGTGGGTCAAATGACGGTCGAAAGACTCCAGAAAGTTATTGCCGGCCGGGGCTTGGCTTCCCGCAGACAGGCGGAAGTGATGATTGTCCAGGGACGGGTTAAAGTCAACGGCATCCTGGTTACGGAACTGGGGACCAAGGTTGATCCTTTGACTGCTGAAATCCAGGTGGATGGAAAAATATTGTCGGCCAGGAAAGAACCGCTTTATCTGCTGCTATACAAACCAATCGGGTATGTGACCACCATGAGTGATCCCCAGCATCGACCAATTGTCAGTGATTTACTGACTGGAGTTGACGCAAGGCTTTATCCGGTTGGCCGACTTGATTATTATTCATCTGGCTTATTGCTGTGCACCAATGACGGCGAACTTGCTTACCGGATGATGCATCCACGCTACAAACTGACAAAATATTACCGGGTGACGGTTACCGGCCGTTTATCTGAATCAGACCTTAAGCATCTTCGTGAAGGCGTAGATCTTGACGATGGTTTTTCAAAACCTGAGCAGGTTACCGTTAAAAAATTCACCGCAACAACGACAGAGCTTGAAATTGTTCTGCGGGAAGGGAGAAACCGCCAGGTCAGGAGGATGCTGATGGTGGTAAATTATTCAGTACAAAAGCTGATCCGGACACAGATAGGATTTTTACGTTTAGGTCGTCTGTCACCGGGGAAATATCGTTTCCTGCAACCTCATGAACTGACGAGGCTTCGTCGGCTAGTTGGCCTGTCATGAAAATAGTCCTCTGTTTAAAACGTCTGATAATGAATATTATGTTAACTTTGGTAAAAACAATGAAAACGGTACTTGAATGAAGAAATTCATTGCTGTTGCTGGTAATATGGGCTCGGGAAAATCAAAACTGGTGGAATTTCTCTGTTCCTACTACCCCCTGACACCTTATTATGAGCAGTATGAAAACAACCCGTACCTGAAAGAATTTTATCAGGACATGAAATCCTGGTCCTTTAAATCGCAGATATTCTTTCTGACCCAAAAATTTAAAAGTCATTTAAAACTGATCCATGTCAACAATTCTGTGGTTCAGGATCGCACCATTTATGAAGACGCTGAAATATTTGCCCGCAATCTCTACCGATCACGATTAATGAAAAAGAAAGATTTTGATACATACTATGACCTTTATACTTCGCTTCTGGATACGCTGCCATCTCCTGATTTACTGATTTATCTCCGCTGTTCGAACCGGACAATCAGAAAACGCATCAAATACCGTGGCCGTCCCTATGAGCAGAATATTAAATCACGTTATTTGAACCGGCTCAACCAATTGTATGAAGACTGGATTGAAAATTACCGCCTCTCTGAAGTGGCAATCATTGACACCGACCAACTTGATTATATTCACAACCTGGTTGATATGGTTGATGTACGGCAGGTCATCGAAAAATACATCTAAGTTACCTTGAAAAATGTTGTCAAGAAAAGGTTTGGGAACTGAAAAGATTCTTGACAATGCGATGCTAATCCAGTACGTAAGGTTGCTCATAATATTTAAATACTAAGGAGGCTTTTTCGATGATTTGCCAGACTGTACGCAAAGGAAGCGAATGTTTTTTGATGAAATCCACCGGGTGCTCAGCCAAACACGGTGAGTGCTATCCCATAATTGATAAATGTAAGGGATGTGCCAAGATAGTCAATGTTAGCGGCAAAGAATATTGTTTGACTTATCCCTATCCAGAGGCTAAATGGCAGGGAGGTATCTGTGCTATGGCGACCCACGTTAAACGTAATGTCGAAGAGATTAAACAGAAGATCAACCCATTGAAAGCATCAAAAAGAGGTGCAAATCGTTAATTGTTGTCATATTGCATGATATTTCCACTATTTACTGACATATGAGGCAGAGCGCAAGCATCTGCCTTTTCTTTTGATTTTTATCAGGACCAATCATGAAAGTTACTGGTGGTAATCGTCGTGGACTTGTTTTGGAGGTTGATGATATCCCGCAGCTCAGGCCGACAAAGGCGATAGTTCGCGAAGCAATATTTTCAGTGATTGGAATTGAACATATTAAAGATGCTCTGGTTGCTGACCTGTTTGCCGGCAGTGGTATCCTGAGCATTGAAGCCTTAAGCCGCGGCGCCAAAGCGGCTTGGTGTGTTGATAACGTAGCTGCCAGCTGTCGGCTGATCGAGAAAAACCTGAAAAAAGCGCGTTGCCAGGAATTATGTCAGGTGCTTAATCTTACCGCGGCCCGGTTTATTCAGGGAAAAAGTGCCCAGTCAGACTGTTTTGATCTTATCTTCATGGATCCACCTTACCGTTCCACTGCTCTTGACAGAATGATTACATCCATTGCTGATCATGGGTTATTATCCCCCTCCGGCACCTTAGTTGTTGAGCATGATTACCGCGATGTGCTACAAGTACCTTTGCCACTGGAAATCTGGAAACAAAAAAGATACGGTCACAGCTCTATAACCTTTATAGTCTGTCAAAATAAGGAGTAATCTCCACATGGCTTGCACCAAAATCGCTGTTTATCCTGGCTCATTTGACCCGGTTACCAATGGTCATATTGACCTTATCCGTCGTGGGTCTAAAGTTTTCGATGAACTCTATGTAGCCGTTGCCTGCAATCAGGAAAAAAACAGTCTTTTCAGCGTTTGTGAGCGCATGGAAATGATTGAGGAAATATTTTCTGAAAATCCACGGGTGAAAGTTTCTACTTTTGATGGTCTGCTGATCAATTACGTTCAGGAAATGAATGCTCATGCCATTATCCGTGGTTTGCGGGCGGTATCTGATTTTGAATATGAATTTCAGATGGCTTTAATGAACCGTAATCTTGCCCCTTCAATCGAAACTTTTTTTATGATGTCCAAAGATACTTATATGTATGTCAGTTCGCGGATTGTCAAAGAGCTGGCATCCCTGGGTGGAACGGTCTCCGGTTTAGTACATCCCCTGGTAGAAGAGAGGATAAAGAAGAAATATTCCCTGCCTAAAGCCTGATAGCTTCGTAAAAACGCCATCCCCGTCGTTACGCTGTAGCCTTCGCTTTTGCAGTGTACTGTTAAAATACGCCTCATCCCTCAGGCTTTCCGTGCCTCGCATATGAAGCTTTTACTTTGCTATAGGTTTTATGGATTTCATGAATAATTTTAAAATATTAATGTAAGAAAATGCAGGAATTAAGTGTTAAACAAGGTAATTAACAAGGCATATCTAAAGATAATTCTAGCCCTTTTGATGTGGAGTACCTGGGGTATTGTTATTAAGATAATGGTTATGCCCCCTTGGCAGGTAATATTTTTTTCATCATTATTTTCGCTGCCGGTTCTCTTTCTGGTTGCCAGGTTTCATCCTTCAGCCGCCCAGCGTCTTATTTCGGATCTCAAGGAAAACTTTTGGCAGATTCTCTTGCTGGCAATCTGCCTTTTGCTTAATCTCTACTTTTATTTTTTAGCCCTGCGCCATACAACCATTGCCAACGCGGTTTTTAGCCATTATACCGCGCCGATATTTGTTGCCCTCCTGGTCCCTTTAATCCTGCATGAGAAATTTGATCGTTGGACCGGCATCGCGCTGCCTGTTTCCCTTGTCGGTCTTTTCCTGATGCTGTCCCCTCACCTGCAATTGTTACTGGATAAACAGGCAACCGGCGGTATTGCTTTCGGTGTTATTTCAGGTCTGGCTTATGCGATAACCTTAATTATTGCTAAAGGCTTAACTCGGGGGTTGCCACCCCTGTCTATTGCCTTTTGGCAAGGTGTATTTATTGTTGTCATTCTGGCCCCCATGGTTGTTGTGCAGCCACTGTCTGCACCTCCCATGGATTGGATGATATTAGTTTTATTAGGATTTATCCATTGCAGTCTTGCACCTCTGATGTATATCTCTGGCCTTACCACTATCATGGCCCAGCATGTAGCCATCATAGGTTATCTGGAACCGGTCAGCACCGTCATGATGGGAATAATATTTTTGCGGGACATTCCCTCCCTGATAACAGTATTTGGCGGAATTTTGATTTTTGCGGCTGGTTTTCTGGTAATCTGGCAGGGAAGAACTTAAAACAACATGAGTTTGAGTTGATATTATGAATAATAAGATACATAATCAAATATGGACCTGCGCCGAAATTTCACCTACCCTGGCATCCAGTTTTGGAAAAAAATTGGGAATTTCGCCTATAATTGCCGAGATTTTACTTCGTCGAGGAATTGATCAACCCGAAGATATTGGCCGTTTTCTCTCCCCTTCCCTATCCCATCTTCCCGATCCCAACCTGCTAAAAGGAATGGAAAAAGCGGTAAAACGCCTGCTCCAGGCAATGGAACGGCATGAAAAAGTACTAGTCTACGGCGATTATGATGTTGATGGCATTTCATCAACAGTAATTCTGGTACAGTTTTTTCGCCAAGTTGGCTTGCATGTTTTTTATCATATACCATCACGCCTACAGGAAGGTTATGGCCTTAGCAGTGAAACTATCCGACGGTATGCCAAAGAGGGAGTTTCCCTTCTGGTCACCGTTGATTGTGGCATTTCCAATATTGATGAGGTGGCTTGTGCCGCCAGTCTTCACATTGATACTATTATCACTGATCACCATGAGCCACCTGCCGAGCTTCCGGATGCCTACACCATTATTAATCCAAAACAGAAAGATTGTTCCTATCCCGAGAAAAATCTGGCCGGAGTTGGCGTCGCCTTTAATCTACTGATTGCCTGTCGGCGGGAAATGCGTGAAGCTGGGATGCTGTCCGGGGAAATCAACCTGAAACGTTATTTGGATATGGTTGCTTTGGGCACCGTAGCGGATGTAATGCCGCTTACCGGAGTTAACCGAATTTTCGTAAAATATGGTCTCGAAGAGATTGCCAGTGCCCATCGTCCTGGCCTTGATGCATTACTGACCATCAGCCGGGTAGATCGTAGCGCCGGGATAAGCGCCCGTGATATTGCCTTTAAACTTGCGCCCCGCCTGAATGCTGCCGGTCGGATGGATTCTGTCCAGGATGCCATGGAGTTGTTGCTTACTGATGATGCTGCCGTTGCGGATGAGCAGGCTTACCGGTTACAGCAGCTGAACCTGCAGCGTCGCAAGGTTGAGGCAGTTATTTTTGAGGAAGTTAATGGTTGCATGGCTCAGGACCACAATTATGGGGGTAAACATGTTACGGTACTGTCGTCAACCAATTGGCATGAAGGGGTTATTGGTATTGTCGCGTCTAAAATCGCTGAGCGCTATTTTCAACCGACCATGCTTATAAGTATGAATAAAAACGGAGTTGGCAAAGCTTCCGGACGCAGTATCCCAGGAATTCATTTACTGGATATGATTACCCAATGCAGCGAATATCTTAATCGCTTTGGTGGACATCAGATGGCTGTCGGTTTTTCCATTGACCATAATAATCTGGAAGCATTTCGAAATTCGCTTGACAGCTTGGTTGGTGAACATTTGCAAGCCAATGCACTGCAGCAAACGCTGGAACTCGATGGACGGCTGAAACTCAGTGATCTGTCATTTCAATTTCTTCAGGATATAGCTCAACTGGCGCCATTTGGTTTTGGCAACCCCGAACCGATTTTTGTGGCCGAAGAACTTGAGGTAAACCGTGCCTCAATCGTTGGTAAAAATCATCTGCGTTTACAGGTCCGTGATCATTCAGCTAAAAGCAACGCCATAGGTTTTAATATGGGTGATCGGCAGATTTCTGCCGGAGATCAGATTGATCTTGCCTTTGTCCCGCAGATCAATACCTGGAATGGCAACCAGTCCATTCAGTTGAACCTGAAAGATATCCGCTAGTAATTTTCTTCCCTATAAGAAAAAATCTGAGCTCAGCGGTCAAAAAACGGGCTCTTGCTGGAAACTGACAGGGGAATGCCATAGGCTACTCTGGTCCCTTCCGGCAATAGCCCCATTTCCAGGGTGGTTCTGCCGAAAGAAAACATGATGCGGTTATCAATGTGGTGCAGGGTTGCCGTAGCCACCGCCGATCCCAGGGCGATCCCCAGATCAATAATATTGAAACTGCAACGGCCGTCTTTCTGGCTGCATTCCTGGCAATTTTCATAACCACAATAACCACAATAGGGAATTCCCAAAGGGGCAAGGGTAGTTCCCAGGGCCAGAACAGCTGCACACTGATAGATGTTTTCAGCATCCCGCTGAAAAAAGGGAATGTCTTCCTCCCTGGCAATCGTTGACATCCTGGCAGCAACCAAGTCTTTATCTTCACCGGTAAAAATCATGGAAATCAGCCGGTCAGCCCCCTTCCCTTTCGGAGCGGTACGAGCGGCGGCCGCCATCAAATCAGCCACGGTCATAATAGCATTTAGCTCAGTTGCCTGTGCATCCAGAATCATGATTAATCTACTCTTTCCTTCTTTTTAATTCCAGCAATTCTTCTTCCATTTCCTCGATATCCAGCAGCTGATATGGCCTGACCGAATGACGTGGAATGGCAGCTCTTTTTTTCTCCAGCAGTTCTTCCAAATCATTGATTTTATCTTGCAACGTGGCGTCTTTCATTAGAACCTCCTATCCTTTTTATAGCATTTATTTCCATGCAGGTCTAAGAAAAAGAAGCCATGGCCTGCCTGTCGCCGTGCCTGCCGGCAGGCTGGGCAGACACGGCTATGAGTCAAGCCCGGACATCTTCAGGTAATTGCTCCATAAGCGTGAAAAATATTGATAAAACAAAAGATTAATGATTTTAATATGTTATAATTACTTGCTCATAAGTGGGTATGAAACGCAGCTGATATGGCCTGACCGAATGACGTGGAATGGCAGCTCTTTTTTTCTCCAGCAGTTCTTCCAAATCATTGATTTTATCTTGCAACGTGGCGTCTTTCATTAGAACCTCCTATCCTTTTTATAGCATTTATTTCCATGCAGGTCTAAGAAAAAGAAGCCATGGCCTGCCTGTCGCCGTGCCTGCCGGCAGGCTGGGCAGACACGGCTATGAGTCAAGCCCGGACATCTTCAGGTAATTGCTCCATAAGCGTGAAAAATATTGATAAAACAAAAGATTAATGATTTTAATATGTTATAATTACTTGCTCATAAGTGGGTATGAAACGCAGCCGGTATGGCCTGACCAAATGACGTGGAATGGCGGCTCTTTTTTTCTCCAGCAGTTCTTCCAAATCTCTGATTTCACCTTACAGCTTAGCGTCATGCAGGTCTAATAAAAATAGTGGAAATGGGGCCGGAAAAATGGTAATGCATTGACTATAGCTGTAATTAAGAAAGGAAATGAAGGTTTAACATGAGTCAAAAAGTACTTTGGGCTCCCTGGCGAATGGAATACATTCTTGATGATAATAAGGAATCCCTTAAGGATCGTTGCCTCTTTTGTCAGATTGCCGCAGAATCCAATGACCCGCAAAATCTGGTCCTTTATCGGGGTGAACATGCCTATGTCCTGATGAACCGGTATCCTTATAATAATGGTCATCTGATGGTGGTACCATTTAAACATGTTAATGATCTCAGACAACTTTCGGCCCCGATGTTTCAGGAATTGATGGAATTGTTCCGGAGTTCCGTTGCCTGTTTGCAGCTTGCTCTTCAGGCTGATGGTTTTAATGGTGGTATTAATCTGGGGAAAATAGCCGGAGCCGGAATTGATGCCCATCTCCATTTTCACATTGTTCCCCGTTGGCAGGGAGATTATAATTTCATGCCGGTTATCGGAGAAATCAAGGTCATGCCTCAACATCTTCGAGAGACTTATGAAAATTTGGCCAAATATTTTACCGCTGAAAGGATGAATCTGAAATGAGATATGTAAAAATTACTTTTCTGCTCCTTTTTTTAACCTTACTGCTGATTTTTGTTTTTGAGAATATGGGCGCATTATCACTTCCGGTTTCTTTACACTATAACCTGGTATTTGTCGTCTTAGGCCCTCTGGAAATCCCCTTATATGCGTTACTTTTCTTAGCCATTTTTTGCGGGGCTATTTCTGTGGCTATTGTTGACATCATGGTACTTTTCCGCCAGCGCCGGACAATGAAAAAAAAGGATAAACAAATTAAAGATCTGGAAGCAGAGTTGGAAAAATTCCGTAATTTACCTTTGACAGAGGCAGTGGTTCCTGATGTTGAGTTAGCCGCTGATAAACAGGATGATGTAACTCAGGTAACTAATTGATTATATGAATATTTTCCTGATTGCCGGTATTGTGCTGGTCCTTCTTCTTTTGACTCTTCTTTTGTTGCTGAAACAAAAGTTTTCCTCCTCCATCCGTAGCAAACAGCCAGATAATATATCGAAAGACAACAGGGCATCTGAAGATCAGGAAATTCTTCTCCGTTCCTACTTCAGGGGCTTATCCTACATTCTGTCCAACGAAACCGACCGGGCACTGGTTGAATTCATTAAAGTCGCCCAGATGAGTTCAGCCACCAGCGAAATTTATCTGGCGCTTGGCCAATTATTTCGCAACACTGGTGAAGTTGACCGCGCTATTAGAATTCATCGTAATCTCCTTCTGCGTTCTTCCCTCCCTGAAGATATTACGTTACAGACTATGTTTGAAATTGGCCTGGATTATAAAAAAGCCGGTCTCATTGAACGGGCCGGAAAAACTTTTGAAGAATTGCATGAAAAAGCACCAACCTATCTCAATGCTTTACATGAGTTGGGCGGCATTTATGAATTATGTCGTGAATGGGATAAAGCCATCATGGTTCAGAAAAAACTTTCTGAATTAAGCGATACTGATGATTCCCATAATATTCTGGCACATTTGACCACTGAAATGGCAAAGGAGGCCGATCAATCTGGTAATAATACTAAGGCTGCGGGTTTCTATCGTCGGGCAATTGGCATCAATGAAAACTGTATGGATGCATGGTTGCATCTGGGGGATTTGCAGGCAAGAACGGGAAAAGAGCAAGAGGCGCTAAAATCATGGAGAAAAGCTTTTGAGCTTAATCCTGAGTTGGTATCGTTGGTTGTTCGTCGTTTTTCCCAGCTGCCTCCTGAAAGAACTAACCAGCTAAAGGATGAATTTTACCGATATTATCTGGATAAATATTCAGATAATATCCATTTTATTCTTTGTTATAGTAACTTTTTGTTGGATAATAGCCGTACAAACGAAGCTGCTGACTGGATAAAACGGATTTTGGCGACAAAACCTGATGCTGCGGGAATTTTTGCCGTAGTGGCAAAACTGGTTCGGACAACAGAAAACTGTGGGGAATATCAATGGTTTTTACAGAACTTTTTTGATACATACAAGCCTGTCAATAAACCATATCAATGCTGTCAATGCGGTTATCAACTTGATGAAGTGGTATGGAAGTGTCCCAAATGTGCCCATTGGGATACTATCGGCCCCCGATAAAAGGCAAATTTGATTATGGATGATAACCGTCGCGGATTCCTCCGATTTCCCCTCATTCTTTCGATGGAATTTAGCACTATCAATAAGAAAAACCAGTTATTAGGTCCTTATCTTGGAAAAGCAGTTAATCTGGGCGGCGGTGGCATGTTGTTTACAACCCCCTGCCCTTTACTTCGTCATGGAACATTGATTATTATCAGGTTTGAGACAGGAAAAGGAACTGATTTACAAGGGGATTTTCTCGCCCGGGTCATCAGGAGTAAAGAACAGGAATTAAAGCAGGAGAATCATCTGCCACATTATCTGATTGCCGTAGAATTTAAATTTATCAAGGAATCCCGCCGTTCTGCTATCTTGTCATATATTAATCGTCGTACTTTGAAGCGCAGAAAATCCATGCCAGCCTCAATTTGATGAAGAAAGTTTCAGCGAGCCGATAAAATCGTTGACATGACTGATTGAGCGGTTATGTAGAAAAGTTTCGATATCATCAACAATTTCAGCAGTAATGGCAGGATTTATAAAATTGCAGGTTCCCACCTGAATGGCAGTTGCCCCCACCAGAAGAAATTCCAGGGCATCGTTCGCTGATGAAATTCCCCCGATACCAATCACCGGAATATTTACGTTTCTGGCGACCTGATATACCATCCGCAAAGCTATTGGCTTAATTGCCGGACCTGAAAGTCCACCGGTGATATTAGTTAAAACAGGCCTGCTGCTCTGAAGATCAACCGCCATCCCAGTCAACGTATTAACAAGAGAAACGCAGTCGGTACCAGCCGCTTCCACTGCCATGGCAATACTGACAATATCAGTAACATTTGGGGATAATTTGGTAATCAGCGGCAAGCTTGTCCGGCGACGGACAGCGGCAACCAGGTTAGCTGCCATCCGTGGATCCGTACCAAATTGCAGGCCGCCAGCTTTCACATTGGGACATGAAATATTGATTTCTAGGGCGTCAATTCCTATTTCCTGATCCAGAATTCCAGCCAGTTCTTCATACTCATCAATGGTTTCTCCGAAAAAATTCACCACCACAGTTGCCTGAGCAGCCTTCAGAACAGGTAATTCATCATTCAAAAATGCCTCAACCCCAATATTTTCCAAACCAATAGCATTCAGCATGCCGCAGGGAGTTTCCACGATTCTGGGAGGTTCATTCCCGGGCTTAGGCAACAAGGAAAGGCCCTTGGTGACGACTGCTCCAAGTTTGCCCAATTCAAGATATGGTTCATATTCACGACCATAGCCAAAGGTTCCGGAAGCGGTCATGACTGGGTTTTTCAAACATAATTCAGACGCAAGAGATACAGAAAGATCGGCCATAGTATTTTTTTGCAACTATTCAGACAGCTGTTTTGGCAGTTAATTTGCCATGAAAAGTATCGAACTTTGCTTTGCCCTCTTCAACGGGGTCAAAGCTTGACAACCGGCGGGTCTGGATTCCGATATTTCAAGGTGATTTCTTGCCGCCGGTAATCAAGCACTGACCTCAATCGAAACAGTTTGAAAATTAGCTATTGAAAGCTTACATCTCGGCAATCAACTGTCAGTAAAACATTAGAAAAATAAATGGTTAAGCTGACTGCAGAAAGCTGAGAGCTGATTGCCCATTCGGAAACATTGGTTTCCAGATGGAAACTACAACATCAAGGTTGCAGCATCAAAAATAGGTCCATCATGGCAAACTTTAACCCATGGATGCCTGTCATCTTTCGTTTTTTTCCTGGTTACACATCCAAGGCAGACGCCAAAACCGCAAGCCATGCGGCTTTCCAAACTGAGGTAGCAGGAACAGGATACCTCCATGGCCAGCTTCCCGAGGGCAGTCAGCATGGGCAATGGTCCACATGAAAAGATAATCGGGTTATCCTTAGTATTTTGTAATTGCCGGGAAACCAGGTCGGTTACCATGCCCCGGTGTCCCCTGCTTCCATCATCTGTGGCTATAGACAGAGTTAATCCTTTTTCAGCCAGTTCCAGGAATTCATCAATAGAGATCAATTCACAGGCAGTCCTGGCCCCCAGTATCAGGTTGATATTTTTCAGTGGATATGCAGAGTCAAGGCAGTAGTCCAGCAAACTGATTATTGAGGCGATGCCAATCCCACCGGCAACCAGCATGATTTTCCTGTCTTTCTCCATGATTTTAACAGGATATCCATTCCCTAGTGGCCCATGAAGTGACAATAATGTGCCGATGGCCATATGCTGAAGAATTTTGGTTCCCCGGCCAACAACTTTTATCAGCAGTTCAAAACCATCAGGCCTGAGCCGACTGATACTGAAAGGTCGTTTCAATAAAGGATCAAGATGGGATGGCCCGGCAACACTTACCATAACAAATTGTCCGGGGATAAACTGCCGGGTAAAGTTTTCCGGACTGGAAAGTAGGATCCTGAACGTATCAGGAGTGATCTCTGTCAGGCAAAGTACCGTGCTGTGGAAAAGAAACATATTATAACCTAACTTGAGCGATTAGCGGTCAGCTATTAGCATTTAGCTTTGAAAAACCAAGGCATTTCGTTAATGAGAAATAACGCCCAACGGGTGAAAGTGTGCAATGTCAACATCATGTAATCATTAAACTAATAGCTAACTGCTAAAAATTAATAGCTTAATTTAGGGATAACATTGCTTTCATTATCAGGGCATCTTCACGATTGCCGGAATAATATTCAGGACGTCTGCCAATAAGCTGAAAGTCAAAAGAACGGTATAACCTTTGAGCGGCATGATTTGCAGCTCCAACTTCAAGAAATATTTCCTTAACTTTCTTATCCTTGAGCAAAACCATCATTTCCCGGATAAGAAAGGAGGCAATCCCTTTTCTCTTTTTATCAGGATGCACCGCAAGCCTAAGCAGGCTACCCTCATCAAGACAATGGTGAAAACAGATAAAACCCAACAGCAATGGTGACATATCCAGGTTTGACGGGAATACACCATAAAGGCGTTTATCGTCACCGGACAGTTCATCAAGAAACATCTTCCGGCTCCAGGCCATGGGAAAAGACTGCCGGTCGAGGGCAATTATTTCCTCCAGGTCAACAACGGCTGCCGGTCGTAACTCCAGTTGAAAAGATTCATCCTCAGCGGCCACAATCTGATTGGTCTCCCATCAGTTTATCCAGGGCATGGGGAAGAGCCGGCAAAATTACCGCCAGGCATTCCTGAACTCCTTTTACGCTCCCAGGCAGGTTAATAATCAGGCTTTGTTTTCGAATGCCGGATACCGCCCGAGAAATCATTGCATGGGGGGTAATTTTTTGGCTTTCACTCCGCATGGCTTCAGCAAACCCGGGGGCTTGACGTTCAATAACTGCAAGGGTGGCTTCTGGGGTTATATCGCGGGGTGAAAATCCGGTGCCGCCAGTGGTGAGAATCAGGGGAATATGATCATCAGACCATAAACGAAGCACTTGAATAATCTTTTTCTGTTCATCGGGGACAATTTTCTGGGATCTAAGCTTAAAATTGACTTTTGCGGAGTTGAGGAAATCACGGATGGCCGGGCCGCTCAAATCCTCTCTTAGGCCGGCGGAACCCCGGTCACTGACCGTCAGAATGGCGACTTCATACATCATGTTCATTGTCCATACTCTGGATCAGTTTATATTCGATACTATCAACTAAAGCCTGCCAGCTGGCTTCAATGATATTAGTGGATACGCCAACCGTCCCCCACTTGTTTCCAGCAGCATCAGTGGTTTCAATGAGTACCCTGGTAACGGCTTTCGTACCTTTGTCAGAAGAAAGTATTCTGACCTTGTAGTCGGTTAACTTGATTTCTTTTAAAACGGGATAGAATTTTTCCAGGGCATTGCGCAGGGCTTTATCCAGGGCTTCAACTGGACCGTCACCGATTGCGGCCGTATGCTCAACATGTTTGTTGACCCGCAGCATGACCGTCGCTTCGGAAAGCGGAACCCGGGTTCGGCGAAATTTCTCAATGATTACCCGAAAACCCAGCAGATTGAAAAAAGGTTTATAGGTACCCATGGTCTTTTTTACCAGCAATTCAAAAGATGCTTCAGCTCCTTCAAACTGGAACCCCCGGTTTTCCAGGTCTTTAATCCGTTCAAGAATTTTGCGGGTCTGTTCATCGTCACCCACATCCAGATTATATTCCTGGGCTTTATATAAAATATTGCTGCGGCCCGATAGATCCGAAACCAGCACCCGCCGCCGGTTTCCAACCCAATCAGGTGAAATATGTTCATAGGTCAGGGGGTCTTTCTGTACCGCACTGACATGAATGCCACCTTTATGGGCGAAGGCACTCATACCGACAAAAGGCTGTTTATTGTTATGACGCTTATTGGCAATTTCGTCCACATAGCGCGACAAAGAAGCAAGCTTTTGTAGATTTTCCTTTTTCAGTATTTTATGACCCATCTTCAGCTGTAAACTGGGGATAATAGAAATCAGATCGGCATTTCCACAGCGCTCACCGAAGCCGTTTATCGTTCCCTGGATATGAGTGACACCACAAGTTACGGCCATTAATGAATTGGCTACCGCTACCCCGGAATCATTATGTACATGAATTCCCAAGTGCTGTTTAAGAGATTTCAGCTCTTTTTTCGTCTGCTTGATAATGTCAGTCAGTTCAAAAGGCAAGGTACCACCATTGGTGTCACATAAGACCAGGCAATCAGCCCCACCACGGATTGCCGCCCTCAATGTTTCCAGGGCGTATTCCCTATTGTGTTTAAATCCATCAAAAAAATGCTCTGCATCATAAATGACTTCAGCCATCTGTGCTTTCAAGTAGGAAAGCGAATCTTCAATAACCGTCAGATTGTCAACAAGACTGATATTCAGGGCATTGGTAACATGAAAATCCCATGATTTACCAAAAATTGTCGCTACTTTTACTCCAGAAGCAATAATTGCCTGCAGGTTTGGATCATTCCCGGCTTGGTTTTCAATTCTACGTGTACTGCCAAAAGCGGTAATCTTTGCTGTTTTCAGGGAGACTTTTTTAATCTGTTTAAAAAAAGTCATATCTTTGGGGTTGGATCCTGGCCAACCTCCCTCAATATAGTGAATGCCGAATTCATCCAGCTTTCGCGCTATACGGACTTTATCAACGGCCATCAGGGAAATATCTTCCGCTTGAGTACCATCACGCAGGGTCGTATCATATATTTTTATTATGGCCATATGCTAGTATTCCTCACTACCGGGGTCTTGATCCAACTGAAACTCATCATGGAGAATCCTGACTGCCAATTCAGTATATTTTTCCGCAATAACGCAGGAAACTTTTATCTCGGAGGTACTGATCATCATGATATTAATATTTTCCCGGGCCAGGGCGGAAAACATCCGGGAGGCAACGTTTGCATGGGTACGCATACCGATTCCAACAATCGAAACCTTGGCTATTTTCTCATCACCAAGAACGCTATTGCCCCCTATTTGCCGACAAATATCGTTGATGATGGACAGAGAGTGCTGATATTCAGTTTTAGGAACCGTAAATGTCAGGTTGGTCAACCCTTCCTCAGAGATATTCTGGATGATCATATCCACCACAATTCCCCGATCCGCAATGGATGAAAAGATGGTGGCGGCAATCCCCGGGTGATCCGGAATCCCATGTATAGTAATCTTTGCCTCATTTTTATTGGCTGTAACTCCTGAAACAACGGCTTTTTCCATTGATTTATCCTCCTGGCAGACTACCGTTCCCTCATCATCTGAAAAACTAGAGCGCACATGAAGGGGGATTTCATATTTTTTGGCAAATTCTACCGACCTGATTTGTAATACCTTGGCCCCTTGGCTGGCGAGTTCCAGCATTTCATCATATGATATTTTGGCAAGTTTGCGGGCCTGATGACAAATATTCGGATCAGTGGTATAAATACCGTCAACATCAGTGTAGATTTCGCAGAGATCAGCCTTCATTGAAGTGGCTACCGCTACGGCGCTGGTATCAGAACCACCACGACCCAGAGTAGTGATATTTCCATCTTTATCAATTCCCTGAAAACCGGCAATCACAACAATACACCCCTCTGAAAGAGCTTTATGAATCCGTTCGGGATCAATCTGTTCAATTCTGGCTTGAGTGTAGGCATTGTCAGTAAGTATTTGTACCTGGTGGCCTAAAAACGAACAGGCTTTTTCCCCCATGGCCTCAATGGCCATAGACATCAAGGCAATGGAAACCTGTTCTCCGGTTGAAACCAGGACATCCATTTCCCGTTCACTCATTTTCCCAGGATCAGCTTCCAGCTGCCCGGCCAGTTTCAGCAGACGATTGGTTTCTCCAGCCATTGCCGAAAGAACGGCAATAACCTGGTTTCCTTGGCGTTTGGTGGCAATTATCCGGCGGGCAACATTTTTAATCCGCTCAATGCTTCCCACCGACGTTCCACCATATTTTTGTACTATCAGTGCCATAATAATAAACTCTTAGTTTGTTTGGTATTACCTGAATCGAGCAATTAGCCTTTAGCTATTAGTTTAATGATTACAGGATGTTTACTACTGAAAACCTTCACCCGTTAGGTCTTATTTCTCATTAACGTAATATCCTGATTTTTCTAAGCTAAACGCTAAAAGCTTAACTTTAGTATTATTAATCTGATAATTTATTAATACTGCTAATAATCTCGCGCTGTTCTTCGCCGGTAATAGCAAGAGCAATCCTGATAAAATCAAGTAACAGTATCATTTCTCCAGCTTTTTCTGGCCATTCAATTACCACAACTCCGGGTTTTTGCAAATAGTCTTCAAAACCGATTTCCAGCAAATCATCTTGGTTATTTAGCCGGTAAAGATCAAAATGGTACAAGGGCAAGCGACCTTCATATTCATTTATCAGGGTAAAGGTCGGACTGTTGACGTAATACCAGTCAGAAACCTGCAGGCCCCGGGCAATGCCTTTGGTAAGCAGCGTTTTCCCCGCTCCTAATGTTCCATACAGAGCAAAAATATGAGAGCCTGGCAGCAAGCCACGACTCAATGTTTCTCCGAAATTCATGGTTTCATCCGGAGATCTGCTGATAATATGTTCTACTTTAGACAATTTTTGCAAAATAATCAATAAGACTGAGTAATAAAGCTCTCTTCTCCAGTCATGCTGGGAAAATATGTTTCATAGTAAGCTGTAATTCCTACTGAAGTTCTATAGGGTAAACAAATTTCAGCTGATCAGGGACATCATATCGGTACGACTGATAATACCGAGTACTTTTTTATGCTGGTCAATAACCGGCAAGAGATATTTTTTTTCTGTAACCATCAGGTTGGCAACCTTGCCAACTGGCGTATCAGCTGTAGCCGTCAAACAATCATGAGTATAAATATCAGCAACAGTACGGGCGGTAAGTTCTTTCAATTCTTTCTCTAATTTGAAAGGGTTTTCGAGATAAACAAGTGTATCAAGAATGATAAAAAAACTAGGGATATTTAAAGGTTTTTCGGTAAATAAAAGATCAGTTTCTGTTACAATTCCCAGCAGTTTTCCCTCCTGATCGACTACCGGAGCACCACTGATTTGATTTTTGGTAAGCAAAGTTGCTAAACTTTTGATATCAAGCTCAGGGGTAACCGTGATTACCGGTGTGGTCATAATCTCTTTTGCCGTTTTCATGAGCGGGCTCCTTATTTGCTATATCTGAATGCTTTTGTATGATGCTTGAGCAAAGGACTGTGGCAGCACATTTATCTTATTCTTACCTCTGTCCTGCCTGCCCTGTCAAGTGGAAGCTATGATTATCTGGAATTCCGATATAAGGAAACTTTTGCAGGATGTCCAAGTTAAGTTCCTTCCAGCGCGATATCGTGAGATGACGTTGTTTTTTCCGGCGAATGGAGCATAGAAATTGACCTGTCTGAGACCTGAAAGAGTGAGTTTGGCAATTTCAGCGTAATGAGCCGTTGAAAAAATAGGCAATCGAGCGCAAAAAAGTGCCTGAAGGAACTTCAGTTGACAAAATATAAGATCTTATATCAGAATTCCAGTATGATTATGAATTGGCAAGTTGCGCCTTGAATCGAATTTTGTTATAAATATCAAATTCGTAATTTTATCTGGATACAAAGGGAGTAAATTAATGGCTGTCGAGATTGAGCGGAAATATCTGGTAAACTCCATGATTTGGAAGACACAGGCGGATGCGGGTACCAGACTGCTGCAGGGCTATATGGCAAACACACAAAAGGCTGCCATACGTGTTCGAATCGCCGGAGAACTGGCCTGGTTGACCATTAAAAGCGCCAGACCTGGCATCAGCCGACTGGAATTTGAATATCCCCTGCCGGTTGCCGATGCCGAGCAGATATTGGATGAGTTTTGCCTGGGGCAAGTGATTCATAAAACCCGTTATCGCCTGCCCCTTGGTGGCCATGTATGGGAGATCGATGTCTTCCATGATACCAACGAAGGGCTGGTCCTGGCTGAAATCGAGCTCAAAAATGAGCAGGAAAACTTTACCTTGCCTGGCTGGATCGGGCAGGAAGTGTCAGGAGATAAAAGATATTATAATTCCTATCTATCCCAAAATCCTTACAGTACCTGGCCAAAACAATAAACGAGAGTGAACAGGGATACCTGGCCTGAGAATAAATTTTAATGTTCTACTATCCTAATCGCAGCTCAAATAGCTGCTCGGTTACCTCCGTACCCCACTCCGACCCCACCCGCTGCTCCACCAACGAGAAACCATGTTTTTCATAAAATGGCCTCTTCAATAAGCCTGGATCCTTGGCCGGTTCCCTGAAACCGATTGGCCACAATGAACCAACGAAGATGTGCTCCCTTCCCATGGACATCAATGCCATCAATAGCAATTGCAGCTTCTATCCATCCGTCGAGTAAGACCGAGCACAGGCGGTTCTGATTCTCATCGTATCGGTTAACGAAAGTTGAAAGTTCAGAAGCCACCTTTGCTTCAAAAAATGAACCGAATTTCCAGAACATATGGTAATAGATTCCATGGAGTTCTGTTATCCTGCCAATGATGCCAGGCAGGTATCCGATCTTGATTTCTGCAATTGTCATTTTGATTGTATTGTCTTCCTTGTTTTACCCATAATACCTGCAATTCTCAAACCGTAGTAAAGATGCCCTACTTCGAGATTATCAAATTCCGCTACTTGTGGCATATGTCCCCATTTCTTAAAGCCATAATTCTCCAAAAGCCTGATGCTATATCTATTGCTGTCAATAATTATGGCAAATAAGGTCTTTATGTGGATAGACGGGCAGAGATGAATAGCATGCTCCAGAAGATTTGATGCAATTCCCCGATGGTGGTAGTCAAAATGGACATAATAGCTTACCTCTGCGGTATGGCGAACTGCCATGCGTCCGGGACGATATGCACTGATAGCTAAGTATCCGACAATTTTATCGTTATATTTAGCAATCAGAATCGGGTAGGTATGAGAATTATGAGTTTCAAACCATTTTTTACGGCTGGCAACAGTGATCGGGATAATATCTGCTGTTTTTTGCCCGTCACCTACTGCCTGATTGTAGATAGAAACGATGGCTTCCAAATCTTTCCATTCAGCTGTTCGTATATTCATTTCAAGAAGGATTTTTGAATTCAGTTACCCTCCTCTTTTGCCCCTGTGCCACTTTTTCATCTTCAACTTTTGATAATAAATGAGGTGAAACATTCCACCGTCTTCCATCTTCAGTGATTACAGATACAGTTTTTTTATTGTATTTAACCAAAACACCAATTTGTATATCTCTACCGGAAAGATGGAAAGATACTTTCTCACCAATATTAAATTCCATCATTTCAGCATGAGCATGCATCGAATCCAGGAACTTCAATCTTTCAACAATTCGGTGGTTTAAATCAAGCAATTCTTTTTCTGACAAATCATCAATATTGAGTTTCATTGAACTTTCCCTTGAATGTTTTTGACTGTTTGCTCCCAACAAGCGCTATAATAATGATCTTCCCCTTGAGTTGTCAATGAGGAAAGCATCCAGGTGTTTTCCGCAAGTCAAGACCAGAAAACTTCTCGGTTTCGTAATAAGCTTCCTCAGGTCGCCGTGGCGGCCCAACATCGGAAAGCTTTTACTGGTCGAGAGAATGGTTTTGATGCCAAGACATCAGCGCCAACACATCATGTAACATTTCCCGCGAAACAGTGATGTGGTAATCGCGCTCAAGTCGCTGGGCAATATTCACCGGAGATAGCGGTTGATTTTCCATCTGCATGATAAAACCGGTAAGATCTTCAATGACCGCCCACGGATAGATGAGCCAGCGCCATTTGACAATCCCCCGGGCGGCGAAATCAGGCTGGAAGTGAGAGACAATCTTATGATGTAAAACGGCCGTCCGGATTTCTCTGGGCTCATGCGAATCAATATGTTCTTTAGCCAATATCAAAGTATCGCCACTGTCATTGACATCATCGACAATAAGAACATTCATCCCGGAAACATCAACGGTCAGGGGATACCTGATCCGGGCCTGCCGCTGTCGCTGGGCACCCATAGTATAGTGTTCAATTTTGATTGAGGTTACCCGAAATACCTGGAGATAATCGGCAACAATACGCGCCGGTACACAACCTCCTCGGCCAATGGCGACAATTATATCAGGAGTGAAGGAAGCGTCAACAAGTTTAAATGCCAGGCTACGAGCCAGTCGTTGAACCGTTTTCCAGGTTATCAGCTCACACACCAAAGACATCTGGAACATTCTCCTGGCTGTTTTCAGATTTTCAGGAATCGGTAAACAGGGGAACAAAACATTGGTGTTCCACATCTACCAGACCACGGTCAGTCAATTTGAGTGAGGGGATAACCTCGAGTCCGAGAAAACTCATAGTCATAAATGGATCATGCAATGACGATCCCAGATTCCAAGCCTCATTGTTCAATGAATCAACTTGGAAGCGGACCTCCTCGATCGGGGAAGCGGACATCAGTCCGGCAAGAGGCAATGGCAAGCAGGCAAGGACTTGTTCTCCAACGGCGACAGCCTGGCCGCCACCGCTGGAGGCCACTGCCCGGGCAGCCGTCTCCAATGACAGATCATCGACACCAACTACCATAAGATTGTGATGATCATGGGCCACCGTACTGGCCATCGCTCCTTTTTTCAAACCAAAGCCATGAACAAAACCCCGACCAACCCGGCCCGATGCATGGTGGCGCTCAATGACCACAATTTTCAACAAATCTTTCCCCGGATCGGCAACCGCCAGACCATCGCTGATCGACGGCGCCATAATCAGTGTCTCGGTGAGCAGCTGGTCAGGCACGGCCCCAATGACCCGCATCCGCTTCCCTTGTACGGGGATGCGCCAATCCATCCCGGACCAATCCACATGCACCGTGTCCCGCACCTGTCGCTCTGTTTCCACTATCTCTGAGCCCAGGCCGGCTGGCAACAAAGCCCCATTACGGGCCTGCAGCACTCCATTCTGAAACACCAGCTCCGGTTCTACCATCTGCAAGTCGCTGAAGACTATCAGATCAGCCCGACGACTAGGGGCAACAACGCCCCGGTCGTCCAAACGGAAGTGTACTGCTGGATTTACGGTGGCCATTCGAATCGCCGTCATCGGCGATATTCCTTCTCCTATTGCCTGGCGCACTAAGTGGTCAATGGATCCCTCATCCAGCAGGTCGACAGGCTGTCGATCATCAGTACAAAAAGAAAGCCAGCGCTCATTTTCCGGGGTAATCATCGGAACCAGGGCCTGGAGATTACGGGCCGCACTTCCCTCGCGGATAAATATGCTCATCCCGGCTCGTAGTTTTTCCTGAGCCTCCTCAATCGTGGTACATTCGTGATCGGAGGAGATGCCGGGGGCAATATAGGCGTTCAGTGCCTGACCCCGCAGTCCCGGACAGTGGCCATCAATCTTCTCCCCCCGAAAAACATTCAGTTCAGCCAGCACCCGCTGATCACCGGAAACCACCCCCTGCATGTCCATCACTTCTCCAAGCCCGATCACCTGTGGTTCTGTACGTAGCTGTTTGATCTTTGCCAGTGACAACCTGGCTCCCGAGGTTGCCAGATGTGTTGCCGGAACACAAGCCGGAACAGTGATATAGATTTCTAGAGGAGCATTTTTGCCATCGGCAATCATAAAATAAATTCCGGCGAGACCAAGAACATTGGCAATCTCATGGGGATTACTCACCACCGAGGTCACTCCATGGGGAACCACGGCACGGGCAAACTCGCGGGGATGCACCATGGAGCTTTCCACATGCACATGGGCATCAATGAAACCGGGACAAACAAAACGACCTTGAAGATCAATGGCGTCATGGCCTCGATAACCGGGTCCGATACCAACAATCATGTTTTCGGCAATGGCAATTTCGGTAGGAAAAATTTCGCCTGAAACAACCTCGATGAGATGCAGGTTGGTCAATACCAGATCAACTTTTTCATCCCCCCGAGCCAGGGCAATTAGGTGGGCAACATCCATGAGTTCTTCCGATAAACCAGATTATTATCTGAAAAGATGAACGATAAACATCTGTTTTCCCCTAAACCGTCACTGGCAACCGTCGGTCAAGCTGCCCCCATTTACCTATGATATACCCCCATCAATTCAGCTTGGCCCAGAATATGCCCGTTCATCACTTTGAGCAATTGGGGTTTAGTGGTTTCCACCGGTAGATTGAGCATGGCATCCAAGGCAAAAATTTTGAAATAGTAGCGGTGTGTCCCTCCCGGGGGGCAGGGTCCACCATAGCCAACCTGACGAAAATCATTGATTCCCTGGAGCCCCCCGGTTGCCGGCCGCTCCTCGGCGCGGATCTGCTCCGGCAACCGCGTCACTCCGGCAGGGATATCATAGTATATCCAGTGAACCCAGGTTCCCACCGGAGCATCCGGGTCATCACAGATAATGGCCAGGCTTTCGGTCCCGGTCGGCACAGCCCCCCACTCCAGAGGGGGAGAGATATCTTGACCGTCACATGTATAGCGGCCGGGGATTTTGCCACCTTGAGCAAATGCAGTACTTTTCAATTCCATAAGCTCACCTCCAAGGTTAGCCGCCTCAATCGGCTGCAGCCAGCCGATCACCAGCACTCCGGTCAGGATGATCGTCAACCGCCAACACCAGGAACAATTTACCTTGCATCCCATCGTAATTCCTTGTATTATATTATTTTTGAAAGGAGTTAATATGGAAATCATTCAAACAGGTTTCAAGCTTGGACCGGCATTTATTGTGTTTTTGGTTTTGACCTCCTATTTTATCATCGGCATCCGTGAACAGAGGAAAAAACAACTTAGCTAAAGTATTTTTACCCTTGTCGGCTGCTAGCCGACAATATGATATTTGCCCACCACACTCACGCTGCTGGCCTGAGGTCCTTGATCGCCCTGCTCTTCACTAAACCTGACTTCAGCACCAATTTCGATTTTCTTGAAATCCAGGTTTAACACACTGTGTTCGTGAAAATACACTTCCCGTCCATCAGCCGTTTCTATGATGCCGTACCCTTGGTCGGGGAATAACTGCGATACCCGGCCATGAGGTGAAACCTCATGGGTTTTTACCTCTCCCCGTCGCCGGTTAACATAATTTTCCAGTTGCCGCTGCATGGCCAGAAACGCATCGCGCACTGCTACATAGACATCCTGGTGGGCCTGGTGAAGGTCAGGCTCCCGGTTAACCACCAGTTCAGCGCCAGGCAGAGTAACATCAATCCGCACATGGTATAGTTTCCCTTTTTCATGGTGTTTATGCGGCGCCTCAACCATGACCTGACAACTCATGATCTGATCATGCCACTGATCCATTTTACCCGCTCTTTCTCTGATCGCGGCCTCAACGGTCGCTGATGGATCCATGTTGCGAAAACTAATCTGCAATGGTACTTGCATAAACGCTCCTCCCGCCTATTTACCTTAGGCAATTTCAGATTCAGAACAATCCTTTCGTTGCTTTTGTGGAGCAGTTTCAGAATCTCATCAACGGTGATAATTCCAACCAATGCTCCGGCGGCATCCACCACCGGCAACCGTCTTATTCCTCCTCCACGCATCCGCTGGAAACCCATCATTCTCTTCGGCGGTAATCAGTTCACCGCTCATGAGATCGCCGACAGTTAAAGATGACATATCCACCTGTGCTGCAATGACGGAAATGACAATATCCCGGTCAGTGACAATGCCGATGGGTTCCGGTTTGTCGCTGCGTTGATCAACAACGACCAAATTGCCAACATGGTGATGGCGCATGATTTGGGCTGTTTCAATGATTGTTGCCGTAGTTTCAACGATCACCACTTCACGATTGCAGAATTTACCCACAGACATAGGATCCCCCTTTCTCCATGATCACTGGCTTACAAATAACTCCTCTTCCTTATAGTGTATCAGCAAAACCAGATTAGTCAAATGGTGCAGGAGTGTTCCTAACTATGGTGAAAATCAGGCCCTGACACATATCAGCAGACGTTTTTCTCTATTGCTGTTAATGCCTGGGGGATGGTTCGGAGCAGATCGCCTGCGGTTATGCCATGGTTGTTCCCAGCTTTAGCCAGCATATCAGCGGTCAGGCCATGAACATAGACTCCCAGATGGCAGGCTGACAGGGGAGATAATCCCTGGGACAGAAAGCTGCCGATAATGCCGGTTAAGATATCACCGGATCCAGCGGTTGCCAGGTATTGATTGCCACTGCTGTTAATGGCGGTGTTGCCATCCGGGGCGGCAATGATGGTTCCGGCTCCTTTGAGAACCAGGTAAACATTATGCTGGCAGGCAAAATCACGGGCCAGTTCGAGGCGATTTTGCTGGACTTCCCGGGTGGGGATCTTCAGCAGTCTGGACATCTCTCCCGGGTGTGGAGTGAGAATAACTGCAGCTTTTCTTTGTGCCAGTACTTCCAGGTTTAGAGCTAAAACCGTAAGGGCATCCGCATCAAGAACCATGGGAATGGGAATATTTTTCAGAAGTTTAATAATTAATTCACGGGCTTCGGTCTGGGTGCCTAGCCCGGGACCAACGGCAATAGCCTGTTTTCCCAAGCAGATTTTCTCGATGTCGGAGAGGTTCATCTCCCCTACCCGTCCTTGACCATCATCGGCTATGGGCGTCATCATTAATTCCGGAATTCGGCCTTCTATGCTGGCAGCCAGGAATAATGGGGTGGCTAAGGTTGAGAGACCGCAACCAGTTTTCAAAGCGCTATAGGCGGCATAAAGTGCAGCCCCGGATTTCCCCCGGGAACCGGCAATAGTCAGGAGATGACCTCGATTTCCCTTGTGGCTGTTTAACGCCGGTGGCGCTGGCAGCAATTTTCGGCAGGCGGTAGCAGTAAGCAGCTGCGTGGTCTTCAGAGAATCAAGAAAGAACGCTGGAATACCAATATCGATAATTTTAATTTCCCCGGCATATTCTTTCCCGGGATAGACAAAGAGACCGGTTTTTCCATAGCCAAAAGTTACGGTGGCATCGGCTTTGACCGCATCCCCCAATGGCACTCCCCGGTCGGCATGAAGGCCCGAGGGAATATCCAGAGCCAGGACATGCTCGCCCAACTTATTGTTGACCATGGCAATAACCGCCGCATACAAACCCCGGAGTTCACTCTTAAGACCGGTACCGAGAATTCCGTCAATAATCAGGCTAAATTGTTCCGGCTCCCGGCAAAAACTTTTCCAGGCATCAATAGTGGTAACTTCAGTGACTAATCCACCCAAGTTCTGATAGCACTCCAGATTGGTCCTGGCATTTCCACCTATCAAGGTCGCTTCGGCCAACAGGACAACCATAATGTTTGTATAGCCAGCCAGCCGCAGCCAGCGGGCCACCACCAAGGCATCTCCACCATTATTGCCTTTGCCGGCGAGAATTAAAACAGGATGGTTTTTTGAAGGCAACCAGTTTTGTTCTTCGAGATATTTAAACGCACTCTGTCCGGCCAGTTCCATCAGCACCACGCCGGGTACTCCCACTTCATTAATGGTTCTGGCGTCAAGCTCACGCATCTGTCTGGCGGTAACTAATTTCATCATGGATCTCCAGTAATAATTACAAAGGCAAGGGCAAACTCCTGCTCATGGCTGAGGCTGATCTGGCTGCCGGTAATCCCCCGCTCCCGACATAATTCAGCCACCCGGCCAGTAAAGGAAAACTCAGGTGCGGTACCGGGTTGACGGCAGACTTCTATATCCTTCCAGCTTATTCCTTGGCTGAGGCCGGTCCCCAAGGCTTTCAGCATGGCTTCCTTGGCGGCAAAGCGGGCGGCAAAATGGATGGCAGGACACTTTTTCGGTTGGCAATACTTGATCTCCTCCGGTAAAAAAAGCCGCTTTAAAAAACGATCTTTGTAACGGGAAATCAGTTCTTCAACGCGGCTGATTTTAACAATATCAGTGCCTATACCTTTAATGGAGGTCATTTTTTTCAGGTCAGCAGGGCTTTCATTTCCCGAACCGCTCTCTCCAATCCTACCAGAACTGCCCGGCCAATAATACTATGGCCGATATTCAGCTCATAAATACCGGGAATAGTGGCAATCGGTTGAACATTACGATAATTCAAACCATGTCCCGCATTTACCCCGAGATTGAAATTGCGAGCCAGAACACAGGCAGTTTCGATATTTTTAAATTCCTGTTCCCGTTCACTGGCTGTTTCGGCATTGCAATAACGTCCGGTGTGAATCTCGATAAAATCAGCCCCAACCTGGCTGGAGACATTAACCTGATCTGGATCAGGATCAATGAACAGGCTGACGATAATATCGCGATCATGAAAACGGCGGACAGCATTTTCCACCATGCTTTGTTGACCGATGACATCAAGACCACCCTCGGTGGTCAGCTCTTCCCGTTTTTCCGGTACCAGAGTGACGCTCTCGGGTTTGACTTCTTCAGCAATGGCGATAATTTCCGGAGCCAGGGCCATTTCCAGGTTCATCCTTGTTTTTATTATCTGTCGCAGCAAGAAGACATCACGGTCCTGGATATGACGCCGGTCTTCGCGCAGGTGAATGGTGATTCCATCCGCACCGGCCAACTCCGCCAAAACGGCAGCGGCAACCGGATCGGGTTCGCTGATACCCCGGGCCTGGCGTATGGTTGCCACATGATCAATATTTATCCCCAGTTTAACCATGATGATTATGCTTCCTCCTGACCAAGATTTTGCCGAACCAGTTCGGCCAATTCGTCTACATGACCGGTAATCAGTTCAATGCTTTCCCCCTCCATCATCACCCGCAATTTATTTTCGGTGCCGGAATAGCGAACCAGCAACCGGCCGTGACCCTGGATCTCCAGCTCAATTTCATTAATTCGCTGATGGAGAACAGGCACCTGTTCCAGGGGCGGTTTGTTTTTCACCGGAATATTTTTTAAAAGCTGGGGATAGGTAACCATTACTTCGGCCAATTCTGATAGAGGTTTACCCGTTTGAACCAGCACTGCTAATAATTGCAAGGCTGAAAGTATCCCGTCTCCAGTGGTATTGTGATCCATGAAAATCAGGTGGCCGGATTGTTCACCGCCAAAATTATAGCCCTGCCGGCGCATTTCTTCAACGACGTAGCGGTCACCCACCTGGGTTCTGACCACTTTTATTCCCTGGGGTTCCAGGGCTTTTTCCAACCCCATATTGCTCATCACGGTTGCTACCACGGTGTTTTTTGCCAATTTGTTTTGACGGGCCATTTCCAGGGCGCAGATGGCCATGATCTGGTCGCCGTTAATTTCAGCGCCTGTCTCATCCACAAATATTACCCGGTCGGCATCACCGTCAAACGCGATTCCCAGGTTGGCCCCGGTTTTGAGAACTTCCTCTTTTAAACGTTCCGGATGCAAAGAACCACAATCAGCGTTAATGTTTTTACCGTTAGGGCTGATGCCGATAGTCGTAACCGAAGCTCCCAGTTCCTCAAAAACAGCCGGGGCAATTTTATACGCAGCTCCATTGGCACAATCAATAACCAGCTTCAGGCCTTCAAGATCCAGTTCTGTCGGAAAAGTGTTTTTTAGAAAGACAATATAACGACCGATGGCATCATCAATCCTGAATGCCTTCCCCACTTCATCTGCCGTTGGGCGCAGATCCTTGATGGTATTATTTAAAATTAGTTTTTCAATAGTTTCTTCCGTTTGATCAGGTAGCTTGAAACCGTCACGGGAAAAAATCTTGATCCCATTATCCTGAAAAGGATTATGGGAGGCGGAGATTACCATTCCGGCATCGGCCCTCATACTGCGGGTCAGAAAAGCAATCCCCGGAGTGGGCATGGGGCCGACAATCAGGACATCAACGCCCATGGAGCAAATCCCTGATACCAGGGCACTTTCAAGCATATATCCGGACAATCGGGTATCCTTGCCGATGACAATACGATGTCGATGTGTTTTTTCCTTACAGATATAGGCCGTAGCTCGGCCAATTTGCAGGGCCATTTCCGCGGTCATCGGATACATATTGGCGATTCCTCTGACCCCGTCAGTGCCAAAAAGTTTCTTCATCTATTTTCCTTCTTTAACTATACGGTTAAAAACAACTTCAACCTGAGGAGGATCGGCCCAGATCAGTTTCACCTCGTCGGGCAAGTTTACCTCAATGGGCAACGTAGCAGTGTTTTCCTGGGGAACAGTATTCAAGGCCGCAAGATCAACCACCACCTTGGTATCATGGCGGATCTCATCAACCAGCATGTTCTGGGGAGAGTTGACCAGCAAGTCAACAAAATAATTACTATAGCTGATCCGTTCGATGGTTGACGGTTTATTGATGAAGTTTATCCGGATTCCCTTAATGCTTCGCTGAGTACGTTCCTCGCTGACGCTGATAAAAACTTTAACGGTCACGGGCTCAATAAATTTCAGTCTTTTAGGATCAAAAGCGAGTGTTACCTCTCTGGTTGTATTACTTTTGATCGTGTTCAGGTTGACGGGATTGGTGAAAATCGTGTCAATTTCCTGCAAATAGCTTTTTGTACCCCTGGCCAACACACTTTCAGGTTCAATCTTTGTTTCCGATAACTGATATCCGCGGGGCGGGGTTCCGGTGGTTTTCACTGCCACTGGCAGGTGTCTTTCAATAAGTCTGTCCAGAATAACGGTAATGGCAACGGGAGAAATATCAATGACTTCAACCCCCAGGGGAATATTCTTTAAATCTTTTTTCTCCAACAGGATGACGTTTTCACCCATTTTAGCATTTGACAGGTCAATATTGAAAAGTGGCCTTTTCTCTGTCAGCGGTCGTAACAGGGTAGATGAACCTTTCAGGCGGACATGGATGGCAGTGGGAATATTGTTGACAATGGTGACATCCTGGGGAATTCCTGTAAATTCGAGGGGGGCATCAATGCCCATTTCGTTTTTACTCTTACCAATGACAAAAAACCATAACATTATGGCAATGATAACCGAAAGAATTTTCAAATAAAAATTGCTGAATAATAAAGACTGAATTTTAAGCATGTCCGGCCTTAAGGGATTACCTGATACGTAATAGTTCCCGCAGTGATTCCAGGGTTAAACCGCTTTTTTTCTTTTTATCGGGCAGAAATATTTTCTTCAACACCTTATTTAATGATTCAATATCCTGGTTCCTGGTAAGCTTCCCGCCCATGGCCAACGAAATATTACCGGTTTCTTCTGACACGACCACGACAACCGAATCAGTATCTTCGGTGATGCCGATAGCCGCCCGGTGGCGGGTCCCATATTTTTTGTCTACATTGGGGTTGGTCGTCAGGGGGAGAAAACAACCGGCGGCAAGAACCCGACCTTCCATGATAATAACAGCGCCGTCATGAAGTGGCGATGCAGTGTTAAAAATACTGAGCAGCAGGTCATCAGTGACATCCGCATTGAGTTGTACCCCCGCCTCAATAACATTGGGCATCATATTTTCCCGGGCAAAAACAACCAGGGCGCCAATCCGTTTTAATGACATGGTGGCGCAGGCCTTGACTATTTCATCCAGATATTGATGTTCTTCCGAGGGGTTGATAGCAAAAGATGTTTTACCAAATTTTGCCAGAGCCTGCCGGATTTCATTTTGAAATAAAACGATAATGATCAGGATGATTGAACTAAGAAAACCGTTGAGAATCCAGTTGATGGTATAAAATCTCCAGTAAAGAGAGACTTCATGAATGATGAAAACGAGGAAGAGTCCCAGGAGAATCTGGAAGGCACGCGTACCGCGGATGATAACCAGAACATGATAGACCAGGAAGGTAACAACCAGGATATCAACGATATCCTGCCAGCGAAGATTATAAAAAAAATCTACCATAATCTGAAAAATATTTCTATCAACTTATCTTCATGGTTGAGGATAACGTTCAGCACTTCGAATAGCATCAACTACCAGCACAGCATCTTTGGTTGCTTCAATATCATGAACCCGGACAATATTGGCGCCGTTCAAGATAGCCGGAGCCACACTGGCAACCGTCCCAGCCAGGCGATCATTTACTTCTTTGCCGGTGAGTCTACCAATAAAAGATTTTCGGGAAGTACCTATTAAAACCGGCAATCCAAAAGCCTGAAATTCACGCAGGTATTTCAGAATCGTAAGATTATGATCAATATTTTTCCCAAAACCAATGCCCGGATCAATAATAAGCTTTTCCTTTGCAATTCCTTGCTCAAGGGCAATGTCAATACCCTCTTCAAGGTAGGTCATAATCTCTTCAATAACATCATCATATTCAGGATTTACCTGCATGTTGTCAGGTGTGCCCTTGATATGCATAAGACAAAGGAAAGCCTCAGCCTTGGCAACCGTTTCTGCCATGTCCGCATCAAAATGACAACCACTGATATCATTAACCATATCAGCTCCGGCCTTCAGGGCTTCACGGGCCACCTGACTTTTATAGGTATCGATGGAGATAGGGATATCATCCCTTTCAGCCCGGAGTGCTTCAATGACCGGAATGACTCGTTCAAGCTCTTGTTCTAAAGTCATTTTTACCGCCCCCGGCCGGGTTGATTCTCCACCAACATCAATAATCTGCGCTCCCTCGGAAATCATCATTAAGGCCTGTTTCAGTGCTGATTCCTTATTCTGAAACAGGCTTCCATCTGAAAATGAGTCCGGGGTCACATTTAAGATGCCCATGATCAGGGTTTGTCGTCGCAAATCTGCTTCAATACTTCGACAGCTAAAGATCAAAGGACGGGAGGTTTCATAATGGGAGATCACCTGTTGAATTTGGTCAGCCAGTCGGGGCAGGGAAAATGGCTGGGCCCGCATTTTCTGCAGGAACCGCCGGAACTGTTTTCTGGTGGCACTTAACAAAACCGCTCCGTCAGGAGCGCTGCAATCAATAACCCCCCGGGCAACCGCGGCATCACCACCCACTGATAGCATCTCCTGTTTGACAATATTGGCAGCCCTGGCCGGTAACGGTCCAACCCTTAAAGTATAATGGACCATCTTATTTTTCATCAGACTTACACCATGAACATCCGTACCAATCTGCCGAATAATGGCTGCTGCTTCCTCGGGCTTGGAAATGTCCTGAAAATGAACAAAGAATTTTCTCATCAGCTCTCGATATCTCCTTGCGATAACTCAGTGACATTCTGACTGGAAATACCTTCTTTTTCTGGCGGATTTTCCTTCTCTGCGGTTTCTTCAGGATCACCGGATGGTATAGAAGAAGATGCTGGTTCTGTTGATGCTTCTTTTAATCCGATTATTTGATCAACTTCATCACCGTTCAACGATTCTTTTTCCAGCAAAACATTGGCCAGTTCATCAAGCTCTTTACGCTTATGCTTTAGGATATCCGATGCTTTGGCATAGGATGCGTAGACGATTTCCTTAATTTCATCATCTATTTCCATCGCCGTTTTTTCACTATAATCTTTCGCGTTGGCCATTTCCCGGCCCAGAAAAATATGTTCCTCTTTTTTCCCGAAACTTACCGGGCCCATTTTGCCCATTCCCCATTCACAGATCATTTTCCTGGCCAGTTTGGTGGCCCGTTCAATATCATTGCCTGCCCCGGTACTGAAATGATTAAAAACCAGCTCTTCGGCTGCCCGACCACCCATGAGTACCGCAATATTGTTGAGCAGAAAATCTTTATAATAACCGTGGCGCTCGTCAATGGGTAGCTGCTGAGTAAGGCCTAAAGCTCTGCCCCGGGGAATAATGGTAACTTTATGTATCGGATCAGTCCCGGGTAGAAAACGGGCAACCAGAGTATGGCCCGCTTCATGAAAAGCAGTGTTCTTCTTTTCCTCGGGGCTGATGACCAGACTCCGGCGTTCAGCACCCATCAGGACCTTGTCTTTGGCCTCCTCCATGTCATCCATCTCAACCTTGTTTTTATTCTTCTTAGCTGCCAGCAAGGTGGCTTCATTAATGAGATTGGCTAAATCGGCCCCGGTAAATCCAGGGGTTCCACGGGCAACTATTTTAAAATCTACCTTATCATCCAGAGGAACATTTCGAGCATGGACCCGCAGAATACCTTCGCGACCTTTGACATCCGGTACCGGAACCACAACCTGGCGGTCAAATCTGCCTGCTCTCAAAAGTGCCGGGTCCAGAACATCCGGCCGGTTGGTTGCCGCAATCAGGATAACCCCTTCATTGGATTCAAAGCCATCCATTTCCACCAGCAGCTGATTTAAGGTTTGTTCCCGTTCATCATGCCCACCACCCAGGCCAGCCCCCCGATGACGGCCCACAGCATCAATTTCATCAATAAAAATCAGGCAAGGAGCATTTTTCTTGCCCTGGTTAAAGAGGTCACGTACCCTGGAAGCCCCGACACCCACAAACATTTCGACAAAATCGGAACCACTGATACTGAAAAAGGGAACTTCAGCCTCACCTGCTACCGCTTTGGCCATCAATGTTTTTCCGGTACCAGGAGGACCAACCAGCAAGACTCCTTTAGGTATTTTACCACCAAGGCGGGTAAATTTTTTAGGATCCCGGAGGAAATTTATGATTTCTTCCAGCTCTGCCTTAGCCTCTTCACTTCCGGCAACATCTTTAAAGGTAAATTTTTTCTGGTCTTCTGTCAGCAGCTTGGCCCGACTTTTACCAAAGGACATGGCTTTGCCACCACCTCCCTGCATCTGGCGCATAAAGAAAATCCAGACTCCGATAAGCAGCAGCATGGGGAACCAGGAAATGATCAGCGTCTGCCATATGGGGGCAGCATCTTCGGGTTTGGCCGAGATTTTAACCCCCTTGCTACGCAGCAGTTCAATCAAACTCGGGTCATCCGGGGCGTAGGTTTTAAAGGTGTTTGTGCCATAATGCCCGCTTATGTTGTGCCCCTGGATAGTCACTTCTTGAATCTGGCCATTATTAACCAGTTCAATGAAATCACTGAAAATAATATCATGTTGGCCAACCTTGGGACTGTTAAATACATTAAAAACCATGATCATAATCAAGCTTATAACCAGCCAGAGGGCCAAATTTTTATAAAACGGCTTAAGTTCTTTATTCCTTTTCATATTTGATCGAATCTCTCCCTAATTTAAGTGGAAGTTAACATACAGGTTTTAACGCCGCACAACCAAGCGGTCAGCGGTTGGTTATTATCCACAATTATATGGTCCAGAACGGATTGTGTTAGTATCATACTCACCCATTGTTTTTCAAGGTAAAACCGGAAGCCGGCCGGCAAAAAGTCAGTTATTCTGGAATTCCGATATAAGGTCTTATATTTTGTCAACTGAAGTTACTTCAGGCGCTTTTTTGCGCTCTATTGCCTGTTTTTTCAACGGCTCATTACACCGAAATTGCCAAACTCGCCCTTTGGGCTCAGACAGGTCAATTTCTGTGCTCCATTCGCCGGAAAAAACAACGGGCTATCCTCACGATGTCGCGCCGGAAGTAACTTCAATTGGACATCCTGCAAAAATTTCCTTATATCGGAATTCTAGTCAGTTATTGCCAAACATGGTAATTTGTTATATGATCGTTTTTAATGGAAAAAACTGTAGCAGGAACCATAAAAGTCAGAAACAGATCTGCATTTTTTATCCGCGATGTTGATGGCGCCTTACCGCTTAAATTATCCTATCATCATCAGTTGCAATATCGCTTTATGGATGGTGATCGGATTACAGCATCTCTGCGGGCTGACCGGCGTAGGCGACTGCAGGTTACACCAGTAAAGATCATCAGCCGGGCGCTGTCAACCATTGCCGGAGTTATCTCCGCAGAAAATAATAGTTTATTTGTTATTCCTTTCGCCCTTCCGGCCATTGACCGTTTTAAGCTTGATGGACAAGAATCTGAAAACTTGAATGATGGTGATGCAGTTATTACCCGTATTACCCGTTACCCTTCCTATGATCAACCTGGTTATGTTGTGGTTGAGCGGATATTGGGCAAGTTTCATAATCCCGGGGTTGATGATCAGTTAATCATCCACCGCTACCAACCCCCCCGGCGCTTTCCCCGGGGTAGCAGACAGTTGGCAAAAGAGCTTGCGGTTCCAGTCTGTAAATCGGATCTGAAAAAAAGAACTGATTTCCGTCACAAACAGTTTATTACCATTGATGGCGATACCGCCAGGGATTTTGATGATGCGGTGGCCGTCGATCAACTTAATGATGGCAGTTTCCGTTTATATGTCAGCATTGCCGATGTCAGTCATTATGTGAAACCATGCTCTATTCTTGATCAGGAAGCCTACCGGCGCGGCACCAGCATCTACTTCCCCAATCGTTGCATCCCCATGTTGCCGGCAGAGCTTTCAAATGGTATTTGCAGCCTACAGCCGGGGCAGGATCGGCTGACCATTACAGTAGTGATGGAATTTGATGATGCCGGATGTCGGATCAAGGAATATTTTTGTCCCTCGGTTATCAACAGTAAAGCCAGATGGACCTATACTATGGCTGCCGGGGTACTGGAAGGAAGGATTGACGCCAAATCTCTGCCTGCCCGATATCACAATACGGTCGGCGAGCTGCAATTAATGGAAAAGCTATGCCAATTACTGAAAAAACAGCGTTGCAAACGGGGCAGTATAGATTTTGACCTGCCGGAAGCGAATATTTTATTTGACGTTCAGGGAAATATTGAAGAAATCAGACCGGTCCCGCATACCATTGCTCACCAGTTGATTGAGGAATTCATGTTGTCGGCTAATGAGACGGTGGCGACCCATCTGACCTGGCTGGAATCTCCCCTGCTCTACCGAATTCACCCGCATCCGGAAGCTAAAAAGATTGCTCAGTTGCTGGAAACTTTGAAATGCTTCAGTTTATCTCTTAAAGGCTGGCGCTCTGTTCACCCACGGGCTTTCCAGGAGTTGCTTCTTCAGGCCGCTCACCTGCCCGTGGCACCGGTTATCAACAAAATGTTGTTGCAGATTATGCAGAAAGCCTGTTACAGCCCGACCAATTGCGGTCATTTCGGTCTTGCATTGAAACACTATACGCATTTTACTTCGCCCATCCGACGCTATCCTGACCTGATGGTCCAGCGATTACTCAAGGCGCATCTGTGGCCTGAAAATTATAAAGAAGGGAATATCCCGATCGATAAATTGGTCAGTATCGGTGAGGAACTGTCCAACCGGGAACGATTAGCTGTTGAGGCCGAAAGAACTTCATTAATGGTAAAAAAACTTTTTTATCTTGAAAAACACGCTGATGAAATGTTCAGCGGACTTATTTCCGGTATCAGTGAAGCTGGTCTGTTTATCACCCTTGAGAAGATATTGGCAGACGGCTTGTTGCCTTTTCGTAATCTGGATGATTATTATGTTGTCCAGGAGGATCGTTTCCATGCCATTGGTGAGCAAAGTGGAAAAATTTATACCATCGGAGATCGCCTGCAGATATGCCTGGCGGGGGTGGACCCGGTGAGATGCCGTCTTGATTTATGCCTCCCTGAGGGTGAACGCAGCAAAAGTGGCAAAAAAACATTTAACGGCCATAAGACAGGTCGTCACTATCGTCGAAGGAAAATGTGTTGATGAAACCTTGCATTGCTATCATCGGCCGACCTAATGTTGGCAAATCAACTTTTTTCAACCGGCTTGTCCGAAAAAGAAAGGCCATCGTTGCCGATTCTCCCGGGGTAACCCGCGACCGTATTTTTGCAGATGCCGTGTGGAATGAAAAAGAATTTCTGGTAGTTGATACCGGTGGTATGATTTTCGATCAGGAAGCCAACCTGCAGGCTGACATATCCAGGCAGAGTATGATGGCGGTCGACGAAGCGGATATAATTATATTCCTCATGGATGGCAAAGATGGTGTTATGGCTGAAGATGAAAACCTGGCACTTTATTTGCGTAAAACCAGGAAAAAGATTTTCTGGGTGGTAAATAAACTTGAGTCCCAACAGTACCACGATGCCAGTGTTGATTTTTACCGTTTGGGAATGGAGAGATATTATTCCATTTCAACCGCCCATGGGCTGGGAATCGGTGAATTGATGGATGATGTTACCGCTGACCTTGCGGCAATGGATAAAGAACCTGGCAAAATCCGGGATCAACGGCTGAGAATAGCGGTGGTTGGGAAGCCCAATGTTGGCAAATCATCACTACTGAACCAGCTTCTGGGGGAAAAACGGCTGGTGACCAACAATCAGCCAGGAACAACGATGGACGCCATAGAAGTCCCTCTTACGGTCAACGATCATCATTACCGCTTTTTTGATACTGCCGGTTTAAGAAAAAAAGCCAGGGTTCGTGAGCGGGTCGAAGGTTATGGGAATGTTGCCACGATTCGCAGTATCGATTTTGCCCAGATAGTTCTACTGATGGTTGACGCTACAGTGGGAATTACTGATCAGGATATTCGGATTGCTGCACTGGCTCATGAAAAAAACAAAACCATAGTTTTCGTTTTTAATAAAATTGATTTGCCGGAGGCTAAAGATTTTAGCGGGAAAATAATGATGAACCTCCTCCAGGACCGGTTGCCCTTTATCTATAAACCAAATGCAATGAGAGTCTCAGTGGTTCAAAACCGTGGGGTTAAGAAGATATTCCCGCTGTTGGAAAAACTGGACAAACAACTTCATACCAAGGTAACAACGGGGAAACTGAACCGAATGCTCAAAGAAATCACCACTCAACATCAGCACCCGTTGATTTATCATCACCCATTGAAATTTTATTATATTACCCAAATTTCCGGTATGCCTCCAGCCTTTGTTATTTTCTGCAATATAGTAACGGGAATAAAACCATCATATATCCGCTATCTGAAGAAAAAGATGATGGAATATCTCGATCTTGATGGAATACCTATAAGAATATACTTTAGGAAAAGGTGATTTATGGTGTTTCAATGTTCACAAATGTTATTTTCTGCAATAAAAATAGTTATTTCTCCTTTTTTTCTTGACACTATTCAGTAAAATCGATATTAGAAATTTTGTTTTCATAGATAAAATTGAGTTATAGTTCATGGATTGCATTATCTTGTTATTCTTAAATAGCTGTAATGATAACTTAATAACTCCAAAGTATTTTTTCAGGGGGGTGCATGAATAAATCTGAAATGATCGAGGAACTTGCTGTTCAGGCTAATTTACACAGCAAGGTTGCTGAAACCATCATTAATCTGATAGTTAATTCCATGAAAGATGCTCTTATTAATAATGACCGGATAGAATTGAGAGGCTTTGGCAGTTTTCATATTGAGCATTATGCATCATACACCGGGCGCAATCCTAAAACCGGCGCTTCGATTGAGGTGCCTCCCAAAAAATTACCATTCTTCAAAGTTGGCAAAGAATTGAAAGAGAAAATCAATAGAAAATTTTTAAGTGAGAATTTATAATTGTGGCTAAAATATTAGAATTTTTTTCCCAAAAGAGAAACTTGCCGAATATTCTGACTTTTTCTCGTATTGCAGTAGTTCCACTGCTGATATTCCTGCTTTATTTTGATTCACGGATCATAAACTTTTTTACCGCTCTGCTCATTATTGCCGCGGCCGTAACTGATGCTCTTGATGGATATCTGGCTAGAAAGTATCAGCTGGTTACTTCTTTCGGAAAATTGCTGGATCCGGTAGCCGATAAGATTTTGCTGGTTACCACCATGGTGATGCTGGTATTTCTGGGCCGGGTACCGGCATGGATTGTTTGCTTAATACTCTGTCGCGAGATAGCAATTACCGGTCTGCGAGCGGTCGTAGCTGAGCATGGAGTCATTATCGATGCAAGTCATTTGGCAAAATATAAGACAATCTTCCAGATTGTTGCAGTAGTGGCATTAACGATTCACTACCCTCTTTTTGGCATTGACGCCCAGGTGGTGGGAACAATCTTCATCTGGATGGCATTGGGACTGACCTGGTGGACCGGCTATCAGTATTTTGATAAGGCCTTGCCATATTTTAATGGACCAGAGGAATGAAAATACCGGTGAGTTTTTTCTGTTGACTTTTGGAGAATAATCCTTTAAAAACCTTCAAGAATTTGACAGTCAAGGGCGGGAATAACTCAGTGGTAGAGTGCAACCTTGCCAAGGTTGAAGTCGCGGGTTCGAATCCCGTTTCCCGCTCCAATTCAGGTGGCTGATCAGCATTCCATATGCTGATTTTTTTATGGTGGCGCCATCGCCAAGTGGTAAGGCAGAGGTCTGCAAAACCTCCATCCCCGGTTCGAATCCGGGTGGCGCCTCCAACTCTACTTTCCTTCAGGTTTATTCTAACACCAAAACCGGGTCCTTAGGGCCCGGTAAGAAGTAGACGGTTTTGCCCTTGCAATGCTTTTGAAATCGCGGTGGCGTAGCCATAAATCGGGTGTAACACCGAGGCCTCTGGCCTCGGATAGTCCGATTTAAGCGATTTCTTTATTTTATCAGTGGTTAACGCCTGGATGGCGGAATTGGTAGACGCAAGGGACTTAAAATCCCTCGGTGGTTTCACCGTGCCGGTTCGATTCCGGCTCCAGGCACCAATCATTCCGCATAGTTACAGCAAACAGATCGTAATCCTTTTTATTCTTGGAAGGTACGTGTAAGTACATTGTAAGTGTTTTGTGAAAATGTAAGAGCACACAAAAAAGGCCCCGATCTCTCAGGAGCCTTTCTCGAATCTGTTTTTATCCCGCTCTAGCTACCGCACCGGCATTTGTCTTTGATGCCTTGGCTTTGGCTTTGGTCGCTGGCGGTGTGTGATTATCAGGTGATCCGACACTCTGTCGGACTACCTGGTCTTTTTCTGCCAACCTTGTACCGTCTTCTGTCCGTGGTTGTTCTTTCGCCGCCTCGCTTCTTTTCCGGTTTGCCTCATCCTGAATAGCTTGTTTTTCGGCAAGCATCCGCCCACAGACAGGGCATGAAGGAAATTGTTTTTTCATGTCACCTTAAATTTGCCGGGTTTTTTTTCCCTTCCATTTGTGGAAAATTTTCCACATTTCAGCGGCTTGTGGTTGTGAGGTTTTAGGTCCGCCTTGAGGCGGGTCTAAAGAATACCGGTTATCTCCATGGTTTATATCCGCTATCTTAGCCGCCAGTACCCCCCGTTGACTTTCATTCAACAAAAAATCTGTTGAGGAGAAACACTCATGAGAAAAGTAATGATCGGCATTGTGTTTGTTTTATTGATGGGAGGATGTGCGACAAGCTGGATGTATCCGCCAATAGACTTGACGCAGTTCACGCCGCGCGAGCAAGAGCTGATAAAATGGAGAAATATAGCGACCGGGATGTCAGAGGCCGCGCTGCTGGCATCATGGGGGCGAATGGATGAAGTGAGACCGCACCCGAAATGGGTAGGAGCGGTGGCTTCTATGTTCGCCGATAGGTATGTACTGTCGAAAATTAATCGACATGTGTCAGGCGGACGTGAAACTAAGCAGTATATCTACAAAACCCTTGTCGGTAGCGCTGGACGACGATACGTTTATGTTCAGGATGGGCGTGTTACGGGGTGGAGTCTTTAGGCGGCTGTCAGACAGTGGGGGGGCAAAAAGTATGGGTTTTCCCTTTCCGGAAACCGAGTGTAAGCTTTTTGTTTGTGGGTGCAAAATTGAAAAACTGAATTTGGGGAATTATGCGGGGTTATACGGGGCCGGAAAATCATTCCGATAGAGGTTAAGAAGCTTAAAGCCGATCTAGCAGAATTAAGGGTGGTTTCAAACCACTCTAAAACTAAGACCGAAAATCGAGAAGCAATCTACCAGGTGGCAAACAAAACGACCAGGGGGTATATCTATCCTATCCCTTCAGAGAAAGTGCCTTGTGGGGCATCCTCAGGGGTCGGTTTTAAGGTGAATAATTCTTGACATGATTGTACAAGGGGTATATTCCAAAAAAGCTTAAAATTCAAATCCGGGAGGCTCTCCGTTATGGGTTTTGTTGTTTATAATAAACTTGGTCATGGAAGCCGGAAGCGGTAACGCCCTGAAGGTTCGATTTGAGCCTTTTGCCTTTCTCCCAATAATCTAGGAAGGGATTATGGTGTAATGCAAAAACTATTACTTTACTCTATCAGATTGAAAAGAGGTCAAATGCGGACTGTAATTTTAGCATTAAAATTTGTTTTATTGATTCTTTTAACTGTTTTTTTTGTAAGTCCAGCGATGGCTCAGTCAAAGGGCGGAACCCTGAAAGTTGAGGTCCTTAAGCTGTACATGAGTTCTAGTCTTTCGTCTCATGCGAGAATGGACGTTAGGTTTATCAACAGCACACCTGATAATATTAAACATTGGGCGATTGATGTAGAAGTATATGACAAGGAAGGAAACTACTTGGCAAAAGCAGAAGACATGGTGTCACATATTCGATCCGGCGAATCAAAAGTCGAAACTTTGATCATTCCGAATACTCAATCATCTGCTATAGCAAGCTATAGAGTTACTCTTGGTGCCATTGTTGGTTACTCGGGACTTAGAGAGGATGGAAAGTATACTGTGAAATTAAAAGATTGACTATACCCCGCCTCCCCTTCCATGGAAGATGGGGCTGTGGCTCCTGAGAAATCGGGGGCCTTTTTTGTCCCCATGTTTGACCCTGCAGTCGGGGAAATATTGAAGGCTGGTTTAAGATAATTTAAAAAGTGTTGCTCCATTCCTATTAAAGATTCCTTCACTTTTTCGGTTTCACAAAGGAAAGCGAACCCCAGAGAATCTTTCCCATATTTATTATAAAAATTCTGTAGGTGTTGGCTGTGGTGCCGGTTCGCGTTCAGGTCTGTTTTGTGAAGCCAAATCCTTCGGGCTACTGAAACAGCACTGCCGATATAAACACGGTCGTCAATGGAATTAAAAATCGCATATATCCCGCTTACTTTTTTATAATCTGCGGCTTTATCTATAAAGCGAACCCGCAGCTCCATCATTTCCGGGAATTCCTGCAATGACTTGACGAGCCGGTCCATGTCCTTTGTGCTGATTGTCCGGGGATTGTCAGGATTCAATTTGATATTAGACAATTTCAATTTTTTGGTTTCAACTTTCATTTTCAACCCCTATTTCATATTTCTCGGACGCTAAATTGTGACCCCAGCTCGGTTTACGGAAAGAGAAAAAGCGTCAGGAATGCGATGGGCGGGGGTAAGTACACGTTATTATTACCCAAACAACCTAAGTTGTCCAATCTTCTCCGCTCCCTTCTCTCTGTTGCACTTCCGACACGCAAGCTGTGTGTTTCTATATGAATGCTCGCCCTCCTGCGTCAAGTTGCCTAGCAATCCGGCTTGATAGTTCGTCAATGGGTGCAGTCTTCAAATGCTCCACCAGACGGTAGAAAGCTTCCTGTCCTGCTTTTCGTTCATCGTTCAGAAAGTGCCCGTCAATTTGGTTCTCAAGTTCATTTCGTTTCGCCACCCATTCAGGCCGGTTGATCTTCAGCCATTCCCACGCGGACGGGGTGATCTGTTGATATAAGCCGGATAGGATGGATGAAACGTGCTTTGCTGCCTCCTGTTGCCCTTGTTGAAAGATAACGTCATCATTGGCGGACATTCGGGCTGGTTCCCTATTTTTTGCTTGATTTAGGGTTTGTTTAGCCAAATTAGCCAGTTTAGCCAGGGTATGGGGGTATTTTTTATTTTTATTTTCCATGGCTACCCCGGCTATTTTGGCTAATTTGGCTAATTAGTGGGTTGACAAGGTAAACAGGTTTTCGACGTTCTGGCCGCTTTTGGGGTGCCAGATAGCCATAATCAGACAACAATTCCAACAATGTCCGGGCTTCTGCCGCCTTCATGCGTGGCCGTGGTCCGTTTTGCATAAGAACGGCTCCTGTTACTTCCTTGAGATTTTCCCGCTTTATCCATTCCAGCAGTCGGCGGGCCTGGCTTGTGTCTTTGTCCTCATCGGCCATCCGCTGAACTCGGACGGCTTCTTGTAGGTGGTATGTCCCTAGGGCTTGGGCCTTAGCCCATGTATCAAGGTTGATTGTACTTGTCGGTTCTTGCAGCAAGGCCGGCTGTTCGGCCAGGTGCAGCACAAGGGCCAGCTTTACCGTCTGCGAAACGGCCTTGCTGGCAATGTCCCGAACATCTTCCAAGTCTTCACCTTCAGCCATCAGCGCTTCGATGGTGTTATGGTACACCCTCCGGGCTTCTGCTGCCTCGTCTGACAGCTTGGCTTTGTGGCAATCAATCCCTGTACTTTCATTTTTTGGCGGGCTGGTTCTCAGAATTTTACTGACAAGATCATAAAATTTCTGCATGACAGCATCATTCAGTCCTGGTTCGTGTCTTGCCTCCATCCTGTCCCCCACCAATGACGGTAGATGAACCGGCCATATTCTGGCAAGTGCACCGCTGGCTCGTAGTGCCGGACAGGTAGACGCTTCCTGATATTTGTCAGGCTGAATATAGACGCAAACATTTAGACATGGGTCACGGATTATGCGTTCTTCCGGTCCTGCGTCCCCCCCCACCCTGTCCCTGGTGATCGTGTCGCCGCTGATCCCGGCGAGATATAAGGCATCCCCGGTGCCGTCACCGGAATATTTTCCCAGGATGGCATCAATAACGGGCCTGCCTTCGCCGCTCATGACAGCATAAGCGCCGGCTCTATCGTGCATCTTTTGAAAAAGTCTTTGTTCGGTGGTGTCGGTGGTGAATAAGCTGGGAAATGGTGGTTCCTTGATTCGCCGGGCTTCAAGTTTGCTTATATCCCTGGTGATAGCTTCCAGGTCGACATCATCAGCTTTTGCCCGGCCCCTTACGCCGGATATTGCCGCGTCAGTAACTATATTGCTGGCTTTTGCCTCGCGTTGCAGCTCTTCATAATGTTCCAGTTGGTCAATGGCCCACGTTTCAAAGGGTACAGTAATTTTTTTAAATATCGGGCTTTTGCGCTCGCCGCTTGCCGCTATAAGGGCAAAAAACAATGAAGGGTGGTGTTCAAGGCCAGGCCGTTCAATGACTCGGGCCTTTTTGCCTATCGCTGCTGCAATAACTGAAAGGCCGACAATCGCGGGTGACACAACCGGAACCTTGGCAAAGCGGGCCACTTCCCCGGCTGTATCCCTGATTGCTCCTGGCAATAACTCAAGGTCATAGTCTGCTGCTTTGCCGGTGTTACCAGCTTCAGGCAAAGGGACAATTTCCGGCCATGGAAGGATGGTGCCGTTCTGGACAGCAGGAAATAACCTATTATCCCCGCTGATAACCTGCCGGGCATCCTGCCATTTGCGCCCCTTGCAGCTATTGTGAAAACATTGGTAAAAGAGTTTTCCATCTGCAGTCTGGCCTATGGCTGCCTCGCCCCCGGTGTGTGTTTCATCAAACAAGCATTGTTCCAGCACATAGAGCGTGCTGTTGCCGTGCGTTTTGATTTGCTTGACGGTGATGCCGTGTTCGCTGAGATATGCTTCAACGTTCAGGCGTGAGCTGGTATTTATTTGGCTGTTGTGTGCTGGTGCCTGGTGCTGGCTGGCCGGGGCCTCTGTGGCCAGGGCTTGCAGCAGTTTCACCGGGACCGGCTGCGGGGCTTCAGGTATAGACAGGATAGCCGCTTGCCGGTGTGGCCGGTCATGGGTGCTGTCACCCTTCCGGGCCGTGGTTCCGTAAACTTTGCTTATCCGTGCTGGGTTAAAAACGCTGACATCAACCTTCGCCTGGTCATTTGAGAATAGAGCATCAAGCGCTTGTAATGCTGCCTTTATCAAAGCAATATTTTCCGGGTTGTTTTCCAGGGCCAGCCGGTAAATCAGGTGGTAGCCGTTGCCGCTGTCACCTCGTAGCGGCTCGGGCCAGCCGTTGTCCTTCAGGTAATCAAAGACAGCCTCTAAGACAGCTTTTGCAGCGGCTTTTTCATCGTCGCTGCTGCTCACGGCTGCTGGCCGTTCTGGGTCTACATCGATCAATAAGTGACAAAGCCTGGTTATATCCTTGTCCGTAGTTCGGGCAACATTTGCCTTCAGCCGGCTATTTGCCCGTCCCAGCAATGCCGGGTTGCATTGGTTAAGCGTTACATAAACCCCGTCCGGTTTTGCCGGTTCATTTAGCTCCCCGATAATTTCAGCCGCCATTACCGGGTCATTAAACCAGCCGGCAATGATGGGCTTTTTGCCGGCGGCAAATTCATTGTTCCAAGCCCGGTGCTTTTTTATCTGTGGATTTATCAGACAAACTTCAAAGACCGTCCCGGGCTGGTGCAAAAAGTCCAGCGTTTGGATGATATCGTCGGTTTCAGGGGTCAACACCCATGCCGGTTCGCTGTTCATTTCTTCAACCTCTCAATTAAAAACCTGGAAGCATTTACGATGCTGCGCTCATTTCGGTCGGCACCGGCGCCGTGCCGGGATTCCAGCCTGGATAAAAGCCAGGCCAGCAGGCGGGTTTCGATATCAAGCAGCCAGTTTTTAATGAAATAAACCATGGTTAGCGCCTGGAAGTGTTCTCACGGATATGATCGGCCATGAATTTTTCCAGGTCCTCTCGGCGATACCGGACGGCCCGCCCATATTTTATGTAAACAGGCCCACCGCCTCTCGATCTCCAAGTGTCGAGGGTGGTTTTGGCAATACCGAGGGTTTCGGCCGCTTCGTTTGTTCTCAACAATAGCATAACGTCTCCTTCATCCATTTTGTTATGATTAAGGATAGGGGATTACGTAGCGATTGTCAAGTGTAAGTATACGGGATTATTAGAAAATTGGCAGTTAACCCGGTTAACTAACAGGTGCTTTGAGTCGTGCAGCTCTGAGGATGTTGCGACAGGTTGAAACGCTAAGATTGTATTTTCCATGGTGGGTTTTACAAAAAATATTCTCTGTGAAAAGTGGATTTTTGGCGTGGCTTTGATTGTAGTCTTTTACGATTTCATCGTCTCGTGCATCGCGTTCGGCCTTTGTCAAGCTTTTCCAGGTCTGCCGCTTGTCCCTCCTGCTTGCCTGGTCTTTGCTATATTTGATACCCCTAAAAACAGAAGGCTCCAGCGGTCGAATATCGGCTCGCTGTGCAAGTAACCCCAAGTCATAAAATTGTGTATAAAGAAAGTCCTGACTCGTTTCTGGGCGCGCGATTATCGCCGCAAGAAATTCAGTTTTTTCAAGTATCTTTTTACAATCCTGTCGCTGCCGGTCGTCTTGCTTTTTGCCTGATATCTCAAGCCTCGCAAGCGCGTAGAGTTTAAGCTTTTTTAAAATATAAGCGGAAGTGTTCTGATCTGCGGTTTTTTGCAGTGCTTTTTTCAGTCCCTCTTCAAATTCCTTGCGGGGTGTGTCTTTTATGCTCGCGGTGGTATGCTCATGCACAAAAACCCCGTCTTGTTTCGTGTACTTTTTAACCGGCATATCACCGACCCCCCTTCGCCGTAGATATCGAAACTACATTATTGGCGGTTTTGATCATCCCCTGTTTCGTTATCCATTGCCCGATAATGTTTATTTCCTTTGACAGATACCGGAGGTCCTCCGTCTCGGTGTAGTGTGTAATGGTCACATCTCCGGATATTTTATGCCCCATGAGAAGCTTTGTTTTCCAGAAGTCAATTCCACATTCCTCTTCCCCGGCAATAGCCCTGAACGTTCGCCGGAGGTCGTGGGCGGTAATATGAACACCCGCCGCCACTGATACCTTTTTCAGTACACTTCGCGCTTCAATAATATGCCCTGTAGCTGTTCGTGCGGGAAAGACATATTCTCCTTGTTGTGGTCGTTCTTTCAGCATGTCCACCGCACCCGATGAGAGGGGGAAGGTAACAGGTTCGCTGTTTTTGGGGTCCGGAATGTACCAGTACCCTTCTTCAAGGTTTATCCGATCCCAGGTCAGGGAAGCCATTTCAGACCATCTCGCGCCGGTGAGTAGAAGAAAGGTCACAGCATCGGCCATAGTCCTACTGATAGGCGTCTGTACGGGTGCGGTTCGTAGCTCCTGAAGCGTATTCCAAGCGGCCCCGATCTTGTCTAATGATATCTTGCCTGAACGAGGTTGTATTTTATTCCAATTTCTTGTGGCGGAAATTACCTTGACGGGATTCTCTAAAATAATCGGTATGCCATCTGGTCTATATGCTTCCATGAAATAATTGATGAGAGCGCGAAGGTTTCTGAATGCCTGGTTTGCCTGGGCGTGGCTTCTGTCGCTCAGTTCACGAAAGCGAGTCAACACCTTGTCGCGGGTAATTGAAACAATAGGCTTATCTTTCCAATCAGAAAATGAACCTTCAAGGTGCTTCAGTATATCGGCCCGTGAGGAGTCTTTCATAGAGGGCCGATCTTTGAGATATGCTTCTACAACCTGCCCCAGTGTCACAGACTGGTCATTTAAGCGCTTCGATTCTGTTGTGGGGTCTTTACCCTCAGACAGCTTGACAAGTTCAGCCTGTGCCTTATGTCGTGCCTGAAGTACGGTCAAGACACCATGACGGCCAAGTGTGACGCGCCTGTCTTTGATTCCAGTGGAAGTAGAAACTCTTCCCTGAACAATATAGGTTCGTGCGGTAGGGGTAAGCCGGACACCAAACCCCTTAAGTTCTATGTCCCATAAAAAGATTTGGCCCTTTCCCGGCAATTTGATGCTTTCAACAACGGTCTTTGTAAGCTTCACTGGTGCGATTTTGGGTTTCATTTTTAATCCCTCGGTTTAGGTTGTAAGTACATTGTAAGTGTTTTGTGACAAACTCAATACAACGCCCTAGGGATTAAACTAGTAAAAAAGATAATGATTGTCAATAAAATAATACTTACACAAACAACAACAAACAACAGCAAAGCGTATAAATAGGGACTTAAAATCCCTCGGTGGTTTCACCGTGCCGGTTCGATTCCGGCTCCAGGCACCAATTCAATTCTACCTAAATTTCATCATTCACCTTCCTTACATGGACAATCAGTCTCTGTCCGTGATTTCGCATACTTTCTGCGAAAGTATCAACCAGAGATCGGGTTTCAGCCAGGGATATACCTGAAGCCTTCACAGTCATAATCCCCTTATAATATTTCCCTTCCGCATGGCCCAACTTGTTATTCCGTAGATTCTGATCCAAAACCCAGATAAAACTTTCCAGTTTTTCCTGCATCCAGACATCAGGTTTGCCAACAGCAAGCTCGATAATAATATGTGACATCAGGTAAACATCCTGCTTTTATTTTTCCCCTGAAAATTAACCAGTCTCGGATTAGTATCCCTTCATGAGCAAAAATACGGAAGGTTACGCCATCGGAAGCATCAGCACCTTTTTCGAAGCCAATATATGAACGTAAATGAACATGCTTTGGTAAGAATATTTAAAAAATAACACTAATAAATTTCAACTGTCAATGATTAAGTTACACGTCTAAGTTAACAAGCTTATGCTTATGAAAGATTCCATCATATAAAGTACTTACAACTTTTTGTGATTTATCCTGACAATGATTTAGATTTTAAGTTTTGGTCTTTTTTGCCGATATATACAACTATAGCCGGTTACATGGATGTAGCGGCATCGTTATGCAGGGAGGTAGACAAAATGAAAATACTTTCATCAACAATAGAATTTGCCGGCACTCACAAATTGCAGGTCAGTCATGAACAGTCCGAAAGGCTGCAGGTCTGGAATGAAGGAAATGCTGATTTTGAGGTGGACAATCCAGGATTAGTGGACAGGTCGGCAGCTGATGATTCCATTCAGCTATCCCCATCGGCAAAGAGGCTTTTCAAACAACTGATAAAATCAGATCACCACCATCATCATCACCACCAACCCAAAACCCGTGCAGCCTCTGGCAGTGATGGTATTTCTATAGAAATTTCGCCTAAAGATAAGCAGAAACTCATGATTCTGGAAAAACTATGGGAACGATTGACCGGGAAAAAGATATCCTTGCATGTTGTTTCCGGAAAGGGTTTTAAAAAACAGAACCATGATAAAGGCATTCAAGCGGCGGACAGTCAGACACGTGGACCAGGCCTGGAATATGATTATCATGAAAGTTACCATGAAGAAGAAAAGATGTCATTTGCTGCTGATGAAGTTATTAAAACCGCAGACAATCAGGAAATCAACTTTTCTGTTGAGCTGAATATGAGCCGAGAATTTTCTCAGAGTCTCGATCTGTCGGTCAGAGCTGGCGAGGCTACATTGACCGATCCTCTGGTTATCAATTATGACGGCAGCGGTGTTGGTCTCAGTGAGAAGAAATTTGCATTCGACCTGGATAGTAACGGGAAAAAAGAACAAATTTCCATGTTACAACCAGGGAGCGGTTTTCTGGCCCTGGATCGCAACAATGATGGAGTTATCAATAACGGCAGTGAACTGTTTGGTCCTCAAAGTGGCAGTGGGTTTCAGGAGCTTGAGGCATTTGATGAAGATGGGAATCACTGGATTGATGAAAATGATTTGGTATTCGATCGCTTAAGGATATGGAGTATGGATGAATCAGGGGAACCTCATCTGTTTGCCTTGGGGCAGAAAGATATCGGTGCCATTTATCTTGGTCATATTGATACCCCTTTCCAGTTAAAAGATAATCAAAATCAATTATTGGGTCAAATCAGTTCCAGTGGCATCTACCTCCAGGAACAAGGTGGGGTTGGTACAATACAGCAGGTTGACCTGGCAATCTGAATGCCATCAGTCCATAGATCTTCCATGTTCTTGTTCAAGTGGATGAATTATGCTATTATGTGGAAATTTCATCCGGTTGAGGAGTCATAGGATAATCTTCTTTTGCCTTGCGGCTGGAAAATCATTCTGCTTGGGAATTTTTTAGTGTCTGACTGGATTCATATCGATAAAGATGAACGGCATGTGGCCCGGGAAAGGGGAAAAGCCCGCATTCTTCGACACTCAACCTGGTGGCACAATAAACTTACCGTGGGCATCTGCCATTACTGTCATCAAAAGTTTGCCTCTGAGGATTTGACCATGGACCACATTGTGCCGGTTTCCCGGGGTGGGAAAAGCAATAGAGGTAATGTGGTTCCCTGCTGCAAGACCTGCAATAATCGGAAAAAACACCTAACCCCGGTGGAGATGATTCTGAATCAGCTTTCGGACACAGATGACTGAAAAATATTTGCTCAACTTTCTGACTTGCATTGCCAGCATGAGATGTTCTGGTATGGCTCTCGCTCATTCTCGCCGGCCGTCCATGGCCGGCTTCCGAGGCGTCCGCCGACAGGCGGAACTGTTTTTAGAACAACTCAGAAAGTTGAGATATTTATCTATTCCCCTCCCACTGCTGGATTTCTGACCAATCTTCGGCCTTAAAAGCGTTCAATTAATTTATCTATCAGGTAGCTGCTCTCCCTCATTGCCTGGTCAGCAAAAGGTCCAAACCATTCCGATATACGGCTGAATTCCCGACAGAATTCTTCTTTATCCGTATTATTCAACATTTCAATCTGCTCAATCAGGGAAACAAGATATGATTTTAAGAGTTCCTGCCGCTCAGGAGTGGCAAAAATAATTTCCGCATAGAGCTTGGGGTCCTGCGCAAAGAGTCTGCCTACCATCCCCAGTTCCAAACGGTAAATGGGACTGGAAAATTCAAGGGATCTGAAGACATCAGCCTTTTGTTGGTAGAGGAAGCGGCCGAAACCAAAAGTGGCAAAGTGGCGCAGTGCCTGGACATAAGCCATGGCTTCATCATGTTCATGGGCATCGGCAGTTACCGTAATTGCACCCCAGGCATTTAACTGCTCCATAAGCCATTGACACTGTTCCGGCATCCTTCCCGGGGTTTTCACCACAATCTGTTTATCCATGGTTGAAGTGTCGGGGCCAAATAATGGATGAAGCCCAATAACCGGTCCTTGGTGGGCTTTCAGCATGGCCTGCAAGGGCAACTCCTTGATACTGGTAATATCGGCAAGGATTGCCTCCTCAGGTAGGTAAGGACCAAGATTTCTGATGACCTCGGCAGTCACCTCAATGGGAACTCCGACCAGCGCCAGATCAATCCCCTGGCAGAGGTAAGCCACCTGATCCCAGTCATGTTTCCCCAGGATTCTCACCCTGTAACCAGCAGCATTGAACCATCGGTGGAAATAGCGGCCCATTTCGCCTGATCCACCAACCAACAGAATTGTAGCTCCTGGTTTGGTTGCTTTCCGGGACAATTCCTGGCTTTGTGATACCCGTGAATGGTGTAGAATAAGACGAAATAACTCTTCAATGAAATCAGGATCCAATTCTTTGCTACTGCCTTGCTTCCGACGTTGGGAAATAAGATTTTCCTCTCTGGCAGGGTGATAGACAGGAAGACGATACTTTTTTTTGAGTTGAATAACCTCTTCAACTAATTCCCGTCGTTCTGCCAGCAGGGAAACAAAACGGTCATCAATGGCATCTATCCTTTGACGCAACTGGTCTAGTTCATATTCAATATCGGGGGTGTTCATATGAAAAACCTCGAAAGTTTTATGGGCTGCCCTACGTTATCCCCAGGGAAATACGCTGATTTAAAACTTGTCACTTTCGTAAAAAATCGTAAAACTGATGGCACAGTAAAAGATTCACATTCGAGGCATGCAAAACCTGAGTCATGAGGCGTACTTACAGTACACTGTAATGACGAAAGTTGCAGCATAACAAAGAAGATGGAGTTTTTACGAAGCCATCAGAACCTGGTAATATGTACTTCGTGGGTATTGATCCATTCATCAAATTTTTTTCGCAGATAGCGTTTAAAGCGAAAACGAACAGGGGGAATCAACAGGAGAATTCCCGTACAATCGGTCAGCAGACCCGGAGTCAAAAGAACAATTCCGGCAATCAGGATCAGAAACCCATCCAATAAATCTTCCGCCGGCATAACCCCTTGTTGCAGGTTATTCCGGACCCGAAACATGGTTTGCATTCCCTGCTTTCGAGCCAGCCAGGCACCCACAAAACCAGTACCCAGAACCAAGGCAATGGTACTCAACGGGCCAATAATACGTCCCATCTCAATCAAAAAGTAGATTTCTATAATCGGAATAAGGGTGAAAGCCAGGAACAGTTTAAGCAGCATATTTTTTACCGTTAGTCAAAGGGTGATGTTCTTACTTGGCGTTGCTCTGGTCATAGCCAAAAAACTTCATAGTGAAACTTCCTTTTCCTTTGGTTGCTGAGCGTAAGGAAGTAGTATAGCCAAATAAACTGCGCAAAGGGGCAAAGGCGTTAATGGTAGTGTGGAAATCCTGGGGTTCTATGGCATTGACCTTGCCACCACGGGCGTTGAGATCTCCGATTACTTCACCCACATATTCAGACGGCACAACAATATCGACGCTCATGGTTGGTTCAAGCAAGACTGGATGAGCTTCACTCAATGCCCGGCGTACGGCATTGGCAGCAGAAATTTTCAGTGCCACTTTAGTAAAGTTTGATGATTCTCCTTCAATGGCTTCGATATGAACTGAAACATCAACCAATGAATAACCATGAGCAACACCGACGTTAAGCGATTCTTCCACTCCTTCGTTGACGGCTTCCAGCAAGCGCTCAGGAAAATTCTTAATTTCATCTGCGGTGGTAATGATATTCCCTGTTTCACGTTCACGGGGGGCAACAGTTACCGTTATTTTTGCAAATTGTTTTTCTTTTTCATCTTCATCAATGCGTTCAAATTGGGCGGATTCCGTTGCCGAACCGGTGATGGATTCCTGATAGAGTACCTGCGGTTTGCCCAAGTTGGTCTCGAGATTATATTCTGTTACCATGCGATCCTGAATGATTTCAAGATGAAGTTCACCCATGCCCGAAATCAGCATCTGGCCGGTTTCTTCATCAATTTTGACACTAAACGTCGGATCTTCATCACTTATTTTCAGCAGCACATCCCATAGCTTGTCCTGATCGCTGTTTAACTTTGGTTCAATGGCGGCAGAGATGACCGGTCGGGTAAATTCCATGCCTTCAAGCAGCAGTGGATGTTTGGCATCACAAAGAGTATCACCGGTAACACTGCGCTTAAGCCCCATGACCGCAACAATTTCTCCAGGGCCTGCTTCCTTGATACGAATCTTCTTATGTGCCTGCATCTGGAACAAACGGGCAACCTTCTCTTTTGTTTTCAACCTGGGATTATAGAGATCCTGTCCCTGGCTGATGGTTCCAGCATACATGCGTAGATAGGAAAGCCTGCGACCTTCCATGATAGCAACCTTATACAACAGAGCAGTTAGGGGTTCCCCTGGAGCCGCCAGACGACTTTCCAGCTTTTGGGTCAGGGGATTTATTCCACTTACCGGTGGTACATCATCGGGAGCTGGCAGGAAATCAATAATCGCATCCAGAAGCGGCTGTATCCCCTTATTTTTCAAACCACTGCCACAAAGAACCGGAACATATCCATGTTCTATGGCCATCTGACGAATGATTTTTTTCACTTGTTCAGCTGGCAACTTCCTGCCTTCCAAATAGTCTTCAAATAATTGATCATCATATTCTGCTACCTGTTCCCATAAGTTATGCTGCCAGCGTTCAGCCTCGGCAACTAATGATTCTGGAATCGGAGTCCGGGAAAATTCCAGCTTGTCATCAGCGTTCTCCCAGGATAGATATTCCATCGTTAGAAGATCGATGATTCCACTGAATTCAGCTTCCTGACCAACAGGAATCTGAATGGCGATAGGACGGGCATTAAGTTTTTCCCGCATTTGCTCCAAAACTGCGGCAAAATTACTGCCCAGCCGGTCCATCTTGTTGATAAAGGCAATACGGGGAACATGGTAGCGATTTGCCTGAAGCCAGATGGTTTCCGACTGTGGCTCCACCCCGCCAACGGCACAGAATACGGCGACCATACCATCAAGGACTCTCAGGCTGCGCTCGACCTCAACAGTGAAATCAACGTGTCCTGGCGTATCAATAATGGTGATGGTATATTTTTGCCATTCACAGGTAGTAGCAGCAGAGGTAATGGTAATTCCCCTCTGCTGTTCCTGTTCCATCCAATCCATTAAAGCGGTTCCCTCATGAACCTCACCAATTTTATGGGTTAAGCCGGTACAATAAAGGATGCGTTCAGTAATGGTGGTTTTCCCCGCATCAATATGGGCGGCAATCCCGATATTCCTCAATTTATGCAAAGATTTTTTCATAATTTTCCATGGATGAAAAAAAGTGTCACGTCAACTCAATAATAATGTATCTCACTTGCAATTTTTTGCCATTTCATCCTTGACGTAACACTAATTGATAATGAGCCATAACCTCTTGTTCCACCCGGGAAAGGCTCATGTTATGTTTTTTGGCTAAAGTCAGTATGTCTTCATATTCAGGCTTGATATTCAAAATAATTTTCTGGAGGTTGCTGGCAATTTTCATTCGTACAGGTCCTAAAGGGGTATCAATTTTTTCTATCGTTCTCTCAAGCTGGTAACGACTGACCTCACTTCTTCTAATACCCAACGTACTACTATGAATAAATAAGTACTCGACGATTTTACTCTCATTTTCCACTGGCACCATAACTTGGAGAATATAACCTGGACGATTTTTCTTCATCATTACCTGATTAATAATGACATCGACCGCCCCAAAAGTAAATAAATCTTCCTGGAGACTACCAAGATACTCAGGCGTCATGTCATCAATGGCTATCTCCAGCAGACAGATAGTGTCCATGGAATACTGAGACGAAAGCAAATCTTTTTCAGCCGTCAAGTTATGACCAATCTGCAAACGCAGTAGGTTTGGCCGTTGGGTTAAATCGCGGGAACCGGCACCATAACCTGTTGTTTCAACAATCCAGGGAGAACGATGGCCTTGAGGTTGAAATTCAGTAACTATGGTTCTCAATACCGCTGCTCCTGTTGGGGTGACCAGTTCAGCCGGGATACCAGTATGAATGACCGGGATTTCACGCAGCAACTCGCTGACCGCCGGAACCGGAAGCGGCAATTCCCCGTGCTGACAGTGGATAAATCCAGTCCCCAAAGGAACGGCAGGAGCAATAACCCGACTGGCATCGCACCAATGCAGGGCAGTGGCTATGCCCATGATATCAGCAATAGAGTCAATCCCCCCTACTTCGTGAAAATGAACTGTATCAATATCAACCTGATGGACCTTACTCTCAGCAATTGCCAGCTGTCGGAAAATATCCAGGCCAAGCTTTTTGATCTCTTGCTTCAGGGGTGCTGAATCGATGAGCTGCCGTATTTCCCCGAAATGAGTGTGAGGCAGTTCCGGTGAACGGCCTGCAACTTCCGGAAAACTGACCTGCAGAGCCGCAATTTCATGCCGGCTGGTTTTATTGATGGTCAGCTTGAATGTTTGCCCCAGGCCGAAAGGCTTAAGTGTTTGATGCAATAGTTTCTCGGGAAAGCCAAGATCGAGAAATGCTCCCAGCAGCATATCTCCACTGATACCGGAAAAGCAGTCAATATAAAGTATTCGTTCCATCTGTCTCAACTTTCTAACTTATATTGCCAGGAATTGGGATGTTCGGGCTTTGATCATAGCGGTTTTGGCAATTTTAGCGCCATGAGCCGTTGGAAATGCAGGCAATCGAGCGTCAAAAAGCGCTGAGATCAGCGCCTGTTAAAACTGCAAGAACCTAACCGGACACCACTAACTCACAACACACTGAAATCATAAAGGAAATTAACCCGATGGGTTCTATGACGACAGAATAACTCGCAACTTCTCCCGAGACGCAGCAGTAATATGATCAGGTTGGGTCAGAATGGCATTTTCCAATGCTACGGCACAGGAGCAACTAGCTAGAGGCGAAATCTTTAAAGCCATTTCCCGGATAATCCTCTTGGCGTTTTCGATATTTTGCCGGATAATTTCCAGCACCGCTTCGACACTGACATCATCATTACCTTCTTTCCAGCAGTCGTAATCGGTTGCCAGGGCCAAGGTTGCATAGCATATCTGGGCTTCACGGGCTAATCGTGCCTCAGGCATATTAGTCATGCCGATGACATCAACATTCCATTGACGATAAAGGTTGGATTCCGCCCGGGTGGAAAATTGCGGACCATTAATACACAGGTAGGTCCCCTGCGAATGATAATCGATATCCAGAGACTGGCAGCTTGCCTGAAAACATTGCCTCAGTTCAGGACAAACTGGTTCAGCAAAAGGGATATGGGCAACAATTCCGTCGCCGAAAAATGTGGCCGGCCGGCCACTGGTCCGATCAATAAATTGATCGACAATCACCATATCCCCCGGTTTGATTTTCTCTCTCATACTGCCAACGGCACTAACAGACAAGATTCGCTGGACGCCAAGTTGTTTCAGAGCATAGATGTTGGCGCGAAAATTAACCTCTGCCGGCAAAATAGTGTGTCCCCGGCCATGTCGCGGCAGGAAGACCATTTCCACCTCCCCCAACCGCCCGGTAATCAGTGAGGCTGATGGGTGCCCGAATGGTGTTTCAATATCTATCTCCTTAATGTCACTCAGTCCATCAATTTCATAAAGACCGCTGCCGCCGATAATTCCTATTTTTTTCATTTGTTATTCCTTACCATAATTCATGAATTTACCTCAAGTAAACCGGCTGCCAGTGTCGGCATAACAATACTGGCTGAATCGAGAATAACCAGGTCTGATATTTTTTTCGACAACGGAGATGGTTCAAGATTTATTTCAATAATTTTACCACCGTTTTGTTTGGTAACCCAAGGAAGATCAGCTACCGGATAAACAACTGCCGAAGTTCCAATAACCAGCATGACATCGGCATGAGTGGCAGCAAGAATGGCACTATCCTGGGCCGTTTTGGGAATTTCTTCCCCGAAGAATACCACATCCGGTTTCATGACAGTCCGGCAATCGGGACAGAGGGGCGGTATGGTAAAATCACCCTGTGATTTTATTTTTTGCTGGTTGCCACATGAGAGACAAATAAGCCTTCTGGTATTGCCATGAAACTCAATAACCTTTTTACTGCCGGCCACCTGGTGCAGGCCATCTACATTTTGGGTAATAATCGACTGTAGATAGCCATTGGCTTCCAGTTCTGCCAGTGCCTGATGTGCAGGATTTGGTCTGGCCTGGAACACCACCTCAAGCATTTCTGCCAACATACACCATACTTTCTTGGGATTGGCAATAAAAGCATCAATATGAGCATATTCCTGGGGATCATAATGTTCCCAGAGTCCCTGGCTGCCCCTGAACGCGGGGATACCACTGTCCACCGAAATTCCGGCACCGGTCAACGCCACTACTCGTTTGGCTTCCCGCAGCAGGGATATTGCCCGATTGATTGAATCAATGGCGCTGTTCGGCATGATAGTTGATCTTTAAAAAGGTTTTTGTTGTTGTTTTGATGGCAAAACGTTCATCCAGCCGATGACCGACAATCCATATAATCTGGTTATTATGACAGAGAATCGGTATATTCTGTTTCTGCCCCAAAGGTATTTTACAATCGGTAAAAAAATTTTTCACTTTTTTCCGGCTGCCATGCATACCGATGGGGAAAAAGATGTCACCTGGTTTCCATGAACGGACAACAAGAGGAAAAGAAATTGTATCCGCATCAATGGTTTCATCATCGCTGCTAGAGCTATATACATATCCCTTTCTGCCAGCTTGAACAAGCCGGTAAATCTTCAAAATACCGCGATGACCTGGTAAGGAATAACAGCCGGTCCCGGGAATATCCCGGAAAAATTCCCCGGGGGGTTCAACTGCCGTGTCAGCATATCTGATAATAATATGCTCTCGATGAACTTCAAAAATCAAGTTATTCGCCAGGCGAAAAGAGGTCAGTGTTTTTCCCGTTTCATTTCCCGCCATCTTCACCAGGGTTAGAAGAGTTCTCCTTGACAGCTGTTTGCGATTCCCTGCCCGGTGGATACATTGTTCCAGTATATGCGGCAGTAACCCTTGATGTTGACGCATCAACTGCCGGCGATTAATGGTAACTAAATTTTCATCCTTATCAATGTCAACCCACTTGCTGATAAAATCCTCAGTCAGGGCATCAATTACTGACAGATCAGCGGCCAGACCGACAGCCATGATACTTAAACGCTTGTCCAAGTCCATGCCCGCCTCGTGCTTCAAAACCGGCAAAACCTGGTGCCGGATTCGATTGCGGGTAAATTCAAGAGAGGCGTTGCTGCTATCTTCTACAAAAAAAACGTTATGCTGTCGGGCATATGCCTCGATCTCCTCCCTGGAAACCGCCAGTAATGGTCGCAATATCCGTTGCCTTTGAGCCGGGATTCCCTTTAAACCCCGTAGTCCACTACCCCTTAACAGGTTCATGATCACCGTTTCTGCCTGGTCTGATGCTGTATGTGCGGTTAACAGCCAAGCTTCTGGCTGTTTTTTTAAACAACGATCAAAAAAAGCATAACGGGCTTGGCGGGCAGCATCTTCAAGAGATAGGCCCTGTTGATGCCGCTGATCAAGGATGTCCTTTCCCTGCCCGACAACCAGTTCCAAAGCCTGTTGGCGACAATTCTGAGCGACAAAGCGCTCATCGGCATCGGAGTAACTCCCTCGCAAGTGATGATTAAAATGTACAACCCTGAATTTTAGCGGCCCTTTTTTTGCCAGAATACCAATCAAGTGAAGCAGAACCATGGAATCCAGGCCCCCGGATACCGCAATCAGCAATTCAGCCAAAGGAAAATCGGAAATTTTTTGAGCTAAAAAATGATTAATTTGCCGCTTCAGCATATTCAACCTTGACCAGGATAGTACCTGCGGTGCCATTGGATAGGCCGGCCTGGAGCTGGTAGTTATGTCCTGAAGGAGTAAAGCGGTTAATCCAGTCCAGCAGCAGATCTATTTGTGAATAGGTTGTAACCTTTAATTCTATTCTGCTATTTGACAGAGCACTTAAATCAACTGCTTTTATGGTACGCAGGTTTTCCAAAGCTTCCTTGAAATAAATATAGTCCTGATGGCAATGAAAGCCTCTTATGGTTACTGCAACTTCTTCTTCATGCTCGGGAAAAACGGCATACTTTCGCAACATATAGTCCATTATCCGGTTTTTTAGCTTCTTAACCAGTTTAGCTGACAGGACATTGATCCCTGAAGGTAAATCATCAGTTAAAGATTTACTGATTATCGCAGGAAGAATAACGGATGTTCTATTTTTCAAATCTATAAAGGCGAGCGTATCTTCTATGGTCAGTAGCTGCTTATGTACTGTATATATCCTTTCCTCGTGAAAATTTTTCACCCCTATGAAAATCGTCAGGTCTCCAGGTATCAAATCCTGGAACTGATTCATGTCAACGGTTGAAGTTTTATCTGAAGTATTATCTGGATGGATTGATGCAATCAGTAATTCTTTGAGATTACCGGCAATATTTTGATACAGGGTCAAATTGAAACCGTACGCAGCCATTTCATCATTAAGTTGTTTTGCCAATTCTTCAGGCTGCAACAACACTGGTTGGGTCAATAAAGGTTCATAGAGCAACTGATCATTGATATTTTCCTGGATAATAATAAGGCGAATATCCTGAACAGCCCTTTTCTCCGGTTTCAGGATGGCTGTCAGGTCTTCCTGCAATAATGATTTGTTAAAATGGACGCTTAATTCCAGCTGTAACAGGTCACCTAAAAGTCGATCTGAAATAATTTCATAAGATAAAATATAGCGGTCCTGGTGGTCAAGCATCTGTCCATTAATCAGTTCATCATATTCATGACCGGAAACCATTTTTTCATGGATATAACGATCAAGAGCATTGTTCAAAGTATCGTCAATAGCTTGTTGCCTTGCAGTAGCCAGATTTTTAATCACAACAGCACTTCCCCGGGCAACCATTGAGACTTCACTGACTGATGGTTGAGCGGCGGAAACAATACTTACTCCACAGTGGAACATGAAAATAAGTATCAAGAAATATTTTACTTTCATCATGGATCCTTAAATGTTTTCGTAATCAACTGACAACTGTGCCATCAATCCTTGTCTTTCATGATTTTACCCAGCGATGAATTTTTTATTTTATCCGGCAGCAAATTAGCGGTAATCTGGGAAATCCTGGTTATTGTTGGTACCAGTCTGGAGCTTCTGATCACTTTAACTTCACTCCCCCAGATGGCAAGAATCATTAAGACGATAACCGATGAGATCAAAAGACCTTTGATAAAGCCAAGCAATATCCCCAGCAAATGGTCTACCCAGCCAAGTTCCAGTTCTACCGTAGTTTTTTTTATAACCAAACGCAACAAGCCAAAGGCAAACATGCCGGCAAAAAGAATGAGAACAAATGAGGCAAAACCGGCCAATGCCTCAATCCGCAGAAAGACCAGAAGATGAGGGGCGAGAAGATGATAATATCGCCCGGCAACAACAATGCTGATTACTAAACCGATGATGGCTATTATTTCGGAAAAGAATCCCTTGAAGAATCCATATAAAAGACAGAACAACATAATGATAATAATAACTGTGTCGAGTGAATTCATAGTATTTCCTTTAACAATATATTTTATTTATGTATATTCATTAGCTATTATTCTGTCAGCAGTTTTCCTGGCTGCATATACCAGCCCGCTAAAACCGAAGCCGGGAAGATTTTCCCAACCAACATGATAAAACTTTTTATAGGTGCTGATAACGGGTAAGAATGCGCCTCCCATTACCGGGGGAAGTTTAGGTTGATATCCCCACTTTTTTTCCACCGTCCGCGGTTGAAAATCAATCTGGAAACCGGTCAAAAAATCAGCTCCCGGCAATCTGGCTAAAAGTTTACTGACAAATAAACTCGGATCATCTTCTGAAAAATCAGAGCTGTAATAGATATCAATGTCAAACCCACCTAACACCATATTTTCCTGTAACATCACAGATTGCAAAGCATTATTTGCAGCATAAAACCAGCGGCAGGTTTCCGGCAATTTCTTCATGCCGGCAATATGGCCATGTAATTGGTTTATCGCTATCCCTTCCTGTTGGCAGGTAAATTGTCGAAAAAAATCACGACGCTGGTGCATGGCCGGAATCTCACTTCTCAGACTTTTTTCATCAGAATTGGTTATGAATGCCCGACTGCGAATTTCAGCCTTTCCCTCAGTCCCAACCCCTATATACCATTTTCCATCAAAAATTACCTGATAATCAGCTGGAGAAGTTTCACCGCCGTTTTCCAGGATGAATTTTTTTAAATAATTTTGCAAGTTTTCAAGATTGACCAATACAGCATCCTGAAACATCGTCAAAATTCCATAGGCAAAACTAACCAAGGGCAAACTTTGGTATCTGAACAAGGATATTTGTGGAACCATAGAAGCGAAAAAATTTGACAGCCATTCGGGGAGCGAGGTATCGGAGTAAAAGTCCTCAGCTTTCATCCTCCGATTTTGCAAAAGCTCCTGATGCTTTATCAAAATCTTTAATATCTTCCCGTGGTCTTTGAGCCCGACCGCAGGAATCATCAAGCCATCGCTCATGATTGTATTAATGATATTCCAGATATTTTCATAATCGGCAAGATGGCTTTGAAACCAGGAAAAATTATCACCCATGAATGCCGATAAAACCGGCATTCGGTCGGAAAAAACTGATGGACAGTTAAAAACATGTTGACCGTCTGTCCAGCTAAACCAGTTTGACTGTCTGCATAGCACTCCTTCAGTCAGGAGACCCGCCTGCGCTAAAAGCTGGCGGGGAAATCCAGCTATAAGCGGTAAAAGATAGGGAGGTTTCCGCCCAGGAGATGATGAGGGTGGCAGCAATAAAACCTTTTTTCCGCTTTTTGCCAGGAAAAAGGCAGTCAGCAAGGTTCCCAGGCTTCCATCCCGGCAGATAATGTCATAGTTATTTTCAAGCAACATATTGTTCTCTTACCTGAATTGAGCGGTTAGCTGTTAGCTATTAGTTCTATGATTACAGGATGTTTACTATTTCAAATTGTCATCCCTTAGGTCTTATTGCTCATGAACGTAATGCCTTGATTTTTTAAAGCTAAACGCTGATAGCTAACAGCTGATCGCTTAACTTAGGTCTTAAGAAAGCATCAAGCGCTCTTCAATCCCCAAAACCACTCCGCGGCAACCCAGGTTGGCAATTGAAGCAACAAATTTTTCCGGGTCTTGATTAATGATCTCCCAGGTATTGTAATGCATGGGGACAACCAGGTCAGGCTGCAGCATTTCCACCGCCCTTCTGGCATCCTCCACGCCCATGGTGAAACGGTCGCCAATAGGAAGCAAGGCAAGATGTATGGGATTTGTGGCAATAATTGACATATCATTGAACAAGGCAGTATCACCGGCAAAATAAATAGTTTTACCCTGAATAGTTATCAGGTAACCACAAGGACTGCCAGTATAAATAATATCAGAATCAGTAATATATGCTGAGCTATGATGGGCAATGGTCATTTTCAAAGAAAAGGAAGCTTCGTTATAATTACCGCCGATATTCATCGGTACAGTTTTCTTCACACCCCGCCCCAGGCAGAATTGCACCAGTTCAAAAGGAGCTATAACTACAGCATCACAACGTCTGGCTATCTCTATAACATCACCAACATGATCAGGATGTCCGTGACTTAAAAGGATATAGTCGGGGTTCAGAGATTCAGGTTTGATTGTGGCCAGTGGATTTCCACTGATAAAGGGATCAGTAAGCAGGTTCAACCCGTTGGTTTCCAAAGAAAAACAGGCGTGACCATGATAGGTGATGCAAATCATTGCTATTATTCCTTCCCAATAAGCTGCTGACTCAACTTTCTGAGTTGCGCTAAAAACAGCTGAAAAAAATTTTCAGGGATGTTCCGGCATGGCTCTCACTCATTCTCGCCGGCCGTCCATGGCCGGCCGGCGAGGCGTCCGCCGCGAATCACCATCCGGGTGATTCGTTCGGCGGCCAAAACCGCTATGAGCCAAGCCCGAACATCTTGTCATATATCCCCGTCAACGCGAGTCAGAAAGTTGAGCTCGGACAATGAAGGATGAATTCGTCAATAGTCCAAACTGCCATACCATTCATTCTGAATAATGCCGTTGTGATACCACTGCCGGGAGCAAGTTCATTGCCCAGGTAAATTTCATGCACTCCACAGGATGGACTTCTGTCCTGAAAGACTGCATGGTAACTACCAGACAGCCGGGCGATTTTCAAAGCCTGCCTGGCTCCGGCTAAAAAAAACGGGCTGACTTCCCGGCCATCAAGGTCATAAAGAGCAGCTTTACCGTTAATAATCGATTTCCCGTCACCACCACGAAAGCATGCCGGCGGTCGGGGGGTTGGCAGGCCGCCCAGCTGTTCCGGACAAACCGGCAGCAAAATAATCTTGTGTCGTTGACAAAATCTGAGTAACGGTTCTGCAATTTTAGATTGACCATCGTAGCGACAGTCAACCCCCATCAGACAAGCACTGATTATGACTGGTTTTGCCATCATGAAATTCAGACTACCCATTTATTGAGTATAGAAATTTGCCGGGCGGGCAAATTGAATTCCACCTCAACACCCTGGGGGAAAATAAAGCTTTGGGGACAATGACCATAACAAAAGTTTGCAACCACCGGGAATGAATCATCGGCAAAAAAATCATTGATAAATGCTGGCAGTAAAGAATTTTCCCGCTGGTCAGGTAAAATAAGTTTGCCGATAACAACCATGGAAACCTGATCAAAAACACCGGCCAGTCTCAGTTGAGTCAGGTAACGGTCCAGTCGGTATATCCGTTCACCGTGTTCCTCAATAATCAGGATAGCACCACTGAGATCAGGGAAAAACGGGGTCCCGATCATTGATGAAATGACGCTCAGAGTGCCACCCAGCAACCGTCCCCGAATAACAGTATTTCGCCGCAAAAAACTAATATTTTCATCATTCAGACAAACAGACATCAGCTTATTGACTTCGGTTAATGTACCGGATAAAATGTTCTTGAATAGTGGCTCATTAATGGAGTCAGGGCGAGCCATTTCCACTGCTACCATGGGACCGGATATACTGTGCATTCGAATTTTATGCCAAAGCGCCAGTTGCAAAGTGGTAATATCACTATATCCTACCAGTAGCTTTGGATTGCGGGCTAACAGAGAATAATCCAGTTTACGTAGCAGATGAGCACTTCCATACCCACCCCGGGCAGCAAATACTGCCTTAATATCAGGATTGACGAACATCTGGTGAAAATCATCAATTCGTGCCTGGGAAGAACCAGCTACATGATGTGTACGACAACCAAGATTGATTGATGGAATGCCCTTATATCCAATTCGCTGCAGGTACTGCAGACCTTCCAGCAAGAAATCATTTTTTATGGGACTTGCCGGGGCAATAATTCCGACCGCATCACCAGGATAAACAGCACCTGATAGCATTAATTGTTTATGATCGATATTTTCAGAATAATTAGTCTGCATCACTCAAGAAAATTCCATTCCCTGCCGATAATAAAACTGAAACCAGTTTCAGAGCATCAAGACCTAGCAAATCAATAGATAAATGTCAAAAATTATAATAACTTTGGCATGTGGTTAAGATGTATTTGCGCTTGTTCAACGTTTATCAACCGCAATTATCAATACATTACAGGAAATATATTTTGGCACTATTACCAGTATTTTTTAAAAGATTTAAAGATCTTTTTTTTGCCAAGAAAGAAACAGATTCTACAGCGGCCACAACCATTGATATCTATCGTCATCAACTGGCAGAAAATTCGAAGAATTTTCGCATTCGAATTAAACTGGCTGAGCTGTTACTGACCACCGGAAAAAGAGAAGAGGCTATTAACGAATACTCTACAGCAGCCAGGCTCTATCTCGATCATGGTTTTTCTCCGATGGCGATCGCGGTCTATAAAAAAATTATCAAGATAGATCCCGAGCACGTGGATGCCAACCTGCAACTTGCCAGGATATATAAAGGAGAAAATCTTTTTGCTGATGCCATAACCTATTATCAGCAGGTTTTTGAACTTTATCAGCGGGATGATCGACCCAATGAGGCCCTTGGAATTCTTGAAAAGATCCTTGAAATTGCCCCTGACAAGGAAAAATTTCGGCGGATGATACACCGGCTTTTTCCGGATTTTCATGAAGCCGAAAAAAGCGTTTACTCGGATATCATAGTTGCGGACCATTCCGAAAAGAATGCTAATTTGGAGGTAAACGCTGCCGAAGGAGAAGATTTTTTTGACCTCAGTGCCGAGTTATCAGGTGAATTGAACATTTTGAACGATGATCTTGATCAGGGAATCTCTGACATTGATAACGAAGAAGAGATTGGCGTCGAACAAATTTTCCAAGCGTTGAAAAAAACTTTTGTCGAAGGAACAGATAAAAATTCAGAAAATGATATAAATCAACAGAAGTTTCACTATAATATGGCCCTGGCTTACAGTGAACTGGGGATGGCCGAGCAGGCCCTGGAAGAAAGTAATACCTCCCTTCAATTTGCCAGTTTCAGAGTGCCTACCCTGCTCTTACGAGGCAAAATTTTTAGAGAGACAGGAGATCTGCAGGAATCATTGTCACAATTTCAACAGGGAATACGGGAACGTGGTTTGCGGCGCCAGGATTTTCTTTCTTTTAAATATGAACTTGGCTTAACATTTAAGCAGATGGATGATCCCCTGCGGGCTTTGGAATCTTTCCGTGAGGCTTATTCCATTGATCCTGAATTTGAAAACATAGCAGAGGAAATATCTTCACTGGAAGAAGGAATTGAAATATTATAAACTAATATCGGCTGGACACTTTAGTAAAAAATCATAAAACCGATGGCACAGTAAAAACTTCATATTCGAGGCACGCAAAACCTGAGGCATGAGGCGTACTTACAACGAAGAACGCAGCGTAACGAAGAAGATGGGGTTTTTACGAAGTCATCACAGTTGGATGAAAAACCCGGCTATTAATGCCCAAGGATAAGTATGGCAATTTTCAATTATCAGAAAAAAGAGATTGGGGCCAAAATTGTTTATTATGGTCCGGCTCTTTGCGGTAAAACCACAAATGTTCAATACATCCATCTAAAGCTTAATCCCAAGCAGAGGGGGGAGCTGGTTTCATTGGCCACTGATAGTGACCGGACCCTTTTTTTTGATTTTCTGCCTATTGAGTTGGAAAATATCGGTGGTTTTAAAACCAAATTTCATATCTATACGGTGCCAGGCCAGGTTTACTATAATTCAACTCGCAAAGCTGTCTTAACAGGTGTTGATGGAATTATTTTTGTGGCGGATTCTCAACGTTCCATGACTCATGAAAATATTGAAAGCTTTCAGAACCTTAAAGAAAACCTGCAATACTATAACCGTAATCTGGAAAATATTCCCTTGATTATGCAGTACAACAAACGGGATATGCCGGATGTCCTGAGTATTGAAGAGCTCAACAAACAGTTGAATCCAGGTTCACTTCCGTTTTTTGGCTCTGTTGCTGTCAATGGTACCGGGGTATTACCAACCCTGACTAATTGCTGCAAAATGGTGTTACAAAACCTGAAACAAAAAAGTTCGGCAGCTTCACGGGTCAAGCAGGCTCAACCATCTAGCGTCCCTACCCCGTCCATTTCCTCTTTTTCCCCGAAAACAGAGTTGCACCCGGAGGAAACCGGACAAAAGCCAGAGATTCAAGTTCCCCGAATTGCTCTGACCCGGGAAGAAGAGTTACCTCTGCCATCGCTGGAACAACACCAGAATACGGCTTGTCTATCCGGAGAGGAATTTAAACCAGAGATTGTCAGGGTTGGCAAAACCATTATTAACAGCCCCTACACCATCACCATTCCGGTACAGTTGGCCGTCAATGAAAATCACAGCCAACTTTTATCGGTTGATTTATCACTTACCATTAACCATCTGTTGAAAAAGGATGATTAACAACATATCAAACCAGCCAGTAATGAGGCGGCTCTGGTCTGCCATGCTGCTTTTCATGATGGCCTCCGGCATCCTGATACTGTGCATTCCTTTATCTGCAAACGCATGGATATTTGCAGAGGATAGTCAACCTGAGCCTGCCAGGCAAGTTCAGCCCACTTTTGTTTCAATGGCCTCGATGATGGAAGAATCCTGGCAGGATTTCCTTCAGGCCTATAGCAATCGCAACCTGCAGGAGATAGATAATACCCTTAATAAACTGCTGGCAGTACGCAAGAATTCCGGTTTTGCCAATGCGACATCCTACTCATTTGCATTATTGTCATTAGCTCAAGATGCTCATGACCAGCATGATGATACCGGAGCCAAGACCCTGATTGACAAAGCTTTAAACTTGTCCCCCGATTATTCCTTTCCTTATCAAGCTGAAAGCCAGTTGTATTTTGCCCGAAAACAATGCTTTTCATCCCTCAATTCCTGTTTCTCAGGAATTAAAATACTTTTTTTCAATTATCTTGAAAGACTGCAATTATTTGCTGGAATCTGTTTTGTTCTTGCTTTTCTGCCACTGTGGCTATTTGTCAGCATTCATATTATTTTAAGCTTGAAATATTTTTGGACTTTGAGGGAAAGTTGGGAGCGGCAATTGGATAGAAGATCAGCCGCGATTATTTTATTTGTGGCACTCTTCTCTGGCAATGTTCTGATGTATCGCCCCTCGATGTTACTTCCTGGTCTGGTTCTGCTGTTTATCTGTTTTTTTCCTTTTTATTCTTTCAGAGAAAAGATCTGCAGCTTTATTCTTATTCTTCTACTGGCCATATCTCCTTTTGCCTATCTCAATGGAATGAAGATTATTGATAGTATCGGGACTCCATTCTTTCAGTCAGTTATGTCCATTAATTTTGACAGTTACCAGGACGGGGACCAGCAAAATATCATCCAACCCCAATCATCTGTGGCGGGACAGAGGTTGCAGCTTTTTTCTCAGGCTACAGTTGCTGGTAAACAAAAAAAAACTGCTGCCGCTATCATGTTTCTGGAGGAGCTTATCAGGCAAGATCACCATCCTAAGGCCGCCATATATAATAATCTGGGTAATTATTATTACATGGATAATCAGATTGATGCTGCCATTTCTGCCTATAAAAAAGCCATAGAAATTGATCCGTCCAGTGGGATTTATCATTACAATCTCAGCCATGCTTATATTAGAGAATCATTTTCTTTAACCCAGAGTGAAGCCTCTTTCATCCAGGCATGGAAGCTATCTCCTGAAATCGTAAATCGTCAATTAACAAAAGGGCAAAATGCAAATATACCGGTACTCATTCATGATCCCTTACCCTGGTCATACACGTATCATTTTGTGATAAAACATTCCCTGCCCCCCGGATTAAAGGATGATTTCTTCCGCCAATACTTTTCACCTTGGGGCGGAACAGCCTCTTACCTTACGTTTATCAGTATCATCGTCCTCATTATGAGTATTTTGTGGATAAAAATGGATCCATCAGGACGATTTTGCCCTTTGTGCGGTATCCGGTTCCATGGCATTGGCCGAACATCCGCTGTATGTCCTTCATGTCTGTATCTTAGCCGTCAAGTTGTCAGTGACTCTTTTGCCTCAAAACAACGAAAAAAAATCAGGAGCTTCAGTTGGCTTATGGATGGCTTTTTTTTCTTGACCGGCTTGGTGGTTCCAGGGACGTATCAACTGGCATTGGGAGAGACTGTCAGAGGTGTCTTGATGCTTTGCGGATCATTTGTGATTGCAGGCAGCATTATCCTTCTACGTGGGAAGTTGCTGAATATAGCTTTATTTCCCCCCGGTTCAGTCTGGTGGATGGTCATCCCCCTACTGCTCCTGATAGTTTCCTGCCTGGCAAATTACTATAGCTGGCACCAACGTAAACAACAGCGTCTTATTCTTCGGATGCAGGGTTAAAGAAATGAGTCGCAACCCATGAATGTCAACAGCGAATTAAAGGGATATCTCGGTGGTTTTGATCTTACCGATGTATTTCAGTTGATTTCTCAGCAGCAAAAGACCGGCATGCTGACGGTTAAAAGTGCTGCTGATCAGGTTGTCTTGTCTTTCAAAGATGGTCAAATTATTGGCATGAACCCCGGGATGGTAAATCAGGAGTTCGATCTGGAGCTGATATTGAGAAAATCAGGTCAAATATCAGCAACCCGGCTCAACAGCTTACGCCAGGAACAAATACGTCGAAATATATCCCTGGAACAAATGCTGGTTGAGCATGAAGTTATGGTTGCCGAAGAAATCGGTAGGCTTAATCTACTGAGAATTTTTGAAGCGCTGGAATGTATTTTGAAGTGGAAAAAAGGGTCTTATACCTTCCAACCAACTATCATACTTCACGAAACACCTTATCTTCCTCCCCAGCCATCGGATTTTATCTTGTTTGAAATTTTAAGACAAATGGATGAGTTTACCGTTTTTGAGCAAAATATCCCTACTGTCAACACCATTTATGAATCAGTTTCAACCTTTGCTTCCGAAACTGACGACAATATTTTTTTTGAAGATTTCAAAGACAGGTTGCCGGTTGAGGAACAAACTATTCTGGAGTTAGTCACAAAAAATAATACGGTTCAGGATATCATTGATAAAAGTCTACTGGGAAAATATAATGTTTATCGTATCCTGAACTCATTTTTAGAAAGTGGTATTATAGCCCAAAAAGGAGAAAAAGCGGCTGCCTCTGGCAAAGTCTCAGGATCTGGCCAACTGCACAGGTTCGTTACGGGTATTCTTTATCTATCTCTTATCTGCTTTATTTTCCTGACAATTGCCGCTTTTATCCCCTCGACTTGGCTTCCTGTGAGTATTCCGGGACGAAATCCCCATATTTCCCCATCGAAAAATGTGATTTCAAGGTATTTTAACCAAAAGAACAAAGCTTACCACAAAGCGAAATCATTACTTCACCAATAAAAACCGGATTTGTCACTATCCATGTCACAGAGAACAGCTTCTACACTTGCCGAATGATTCCTGTCTTTTTTTCTGCCCTGATCAAACAGGTTATCGCTGCTGGTCAGTTAAAATATTTCTTCTAACAAAATCCATAAGAATCCAATAGTTATAAGAATACATACCATATTTCAGCGAAATATTTTACTAAATGCTTGCTTTTTCGATTAAATGTAATAATATTCTCTACGATAGAGTAGAAAATTGGTTTATTTACGGCTGAGATAGCAATACAGAATAAGTATAGAAAACAGGAAAGAAGGGGGTAAGATATGGCAGTCGGTTATCAGGAGCTTGGATTTTGTAATACTACAGAAATGTTTCAACAGGCAATGGCAGGTGGATATGCCGTCCCGGCATACAATTTTAATAACATGGAACAACTGCAGGCAATCATCAATGGCTGTGGGCAATCAAACTCACCGGTCATTATTCAGATATCAAGTGGCGCCCGCAAATATGCCAACCAGACAATGCTCCGTTACATGGCCGAAGGGGCCGTTCGCATGGCCGAGGAAGCTGGGTATAAAATCCCCATTACTCTCCATCTTGATCATGGAGATACCTTTGAATTGTGTGTTTCCTGCATTGAAAGTGGCTTTTCTTCAGTGATGATTGATGGTTCTGCCCATACCTATGAGAACAATGTTGCGCTGACGGCAAAAGTTGTTGAATATGCACATAAATATGGGGTTAGTGTTGAAGGAGAGTTGGGCGTTTTGGCAGGGATAGAAGATGACGTGGAAGCGGCAAAATCAATCTATACGGACCCCTCACAGGTTGAAGACTTTGTGAAAAAAACCGGGGTTGATTCCCTGGCTATTTCCATCGGCACCTCCCATGGAGCCTATAAATTCAAACCGGAACAATGCACCCGTAATGAAAAAGGTATTCTGGTTCCACCACCCCTACGCTTTGATATTCTTGAGGAAATTGAACGCCGGATAGCAGGATTTCCCATTGTCCTACATGGCTCAAGCTCTGTACTGCCAGAATATGTGAATATCATCAATGAATATGGTGGCAAATTGGAAGCGGCCGTAGGCATTCCGGAAGAACAGTTGCGACAGGCAACAAAATCAGCCGTTTGTAAAATCAATATTGACTCTGATGGCCGTTTGGTGATGACGGCAATAATTCGCAAAGTTTTTGCTGAGAAACCCGCAGAGTTTGACCCGCGTAAATATTTGGGGCCAGCCCGGGAAGAATTGACCCAGATGATAATCCGCAAAAATAAACAAGTTTTGGGCAGCGCTGATAGAGCTTAACACCAATTAACCAGAAAATGAACAAATGGCGGGGTTATCCTACCCCGCCCTTCTGAGTAAGTAATTACAACATATTGGAATGATAGGTTTTTTTGTTTATCGATATCTCAGGCTTATGGAGCAAATGCCAAAGATATCCGGGCTTGGCTCATAGCTGTGTCTGCCGTGCCTGCCGACAGGCACGGCGACAGGCACGGCGACAGGCAGGCGGCATTGACCGCCGTACGAATCACCACGATGGTGATTCGCGGCGGGCACCTCGGAGCTGCACACGATGTGCAGCGAGAATGAGCAAGAGCCATGCCGGGATATCACTTGGAACAATTACTTACTTTTCCAGATGTGTGCCCGCAGCATGCGGGGTGAAAGCCCTTTTTATTAAGTGCACCTTCATGGTCCGGCAATAGCCCCGAAAGATTATACTTTATCCGGAAATTGCTATTTCCGTAGCCAGTTTCCTTTATCGTCCTGAGCCCACCATCCATTTTGGGCCTTCTCTCTAAAAGTCCGGGCAAAAATCGCAGCAACTTTAGGAGTGGCATCAGCCCCAAGACGATTGGCCCTGACAATTTCTTCATACAGTGCCTGTCGATCACTATTCTCTGCCTTAACCAGATTACTTAGCCGAGCCCGTTTTTTCAAGGGCAGCTGATTTTTCTGCCGCAGATGGAGTAGACCGTCCATTCCTTCGCCAAAAAAGCCTTGCCGATATGCCTCTGTCAGCTGGGGAAACCGCTTTTTCATCGATTGTTTCAAACCCCGAATGGTGGAAGTCGATACATTAATATCCAACCTTTCCGCAGCTTCAACCGGACGGACAAAATCTATCCTGAAGCCTTGTTGTTCACTTTTTTTCTCCGCCGGAGTTTTTTCCAGCATCGGTTGTACCGGCTGTTTTTGATTTCCAGATCTTATTTCATCAACAATCTGCTCTGCCGCCTTCTGAACTGCGGCTGCCGGAAAATAGATATTAATAGTAACACAAGAAACCAGTACCATCACCAATAACACCACTAACCCTTGGTATTTTCTCATGATCTTCTCCACTTATTGAGGTTTAACGATTTCTGAAAATTTTTTGGAATGATCATTTCTTGTTGAAAATCCGTAATACCCTTTCCTGCATATCCCGGAAGCTGATCCGATTATCAGGGTTGTAATTAATCACATTAACTCCCGTCAGGATCCCTCGTTTAACAACATATTCCCGACCACCCTGATGGATAAGACCCCGCAGCTGAAAAGCATCATCACGCAAACGACAATATAAACCAATTTTTCCATAGCGATAATGACTGAAAAACCGGTTAATGCCGACGTTAAGCAAACCATGACCGGCACTGCTGCCGGAACTAATCATAGAAAGGTTTTCAATCGCTTCGACGCTGATTTTTTGAGATACGCCTGAAGTTTTAACTGATTTAATTTCTAAATCAAATTTGGATGGTTGTCCATAGGAAATTTCAAAATTTTTCAGGTTTAAATCAATAATTCCTGTTGCTGACCCCGCCTGAACCAGGTCGGTGACTTTCTGCAGATTCAGCTCTCTGGCCTCCATATCCAGGGAAATGACCCTTGACGTAGAAAATAGCCGGCGAAGTTGAATATTTCCAATGTTTATCTGGCCGGAAAAAAGAGGAAATTGAACCTTCCCCTGCGTTTCAAGTTGGTTTCTGGCAAAGGACAGGGTAAGACCAGCCTGCAGATGATGGCGAATTTCGTTTATCAAGTCAGTAATTTTTGCAGAAACCGGCAGCTCAGGTAATTGATTCTCCAGTGGAGCAGGCCTAATATCCAGCTGCAATTCAGCCCGTCGTTGCGTTGTCAGTAATGGATAATGAATCATGAAGTTGCTAATGTTGATTGGACAACCAAGAACGGCAACCTTGAACATCGTCGGAATGGATAAACTTTCAGCTCCCCAATTAACCGGAATGGTTTGGGCTTTTGCCTGGAGGTAAGGGCCGGTGATAGACCCAAATTTCAGTATCATTGGTGCTGACTGGTCGCTGACCTGCAATTTTTCCGTTTTATCATCTTTAGCATCCCATGCCAGACCGGCCAATGGCATTGAAACTTCAAGATCATATAATTGACCATATCCTTTACTGACAATATTCACCTCGTTTAGTGATATCTTTCCATCGATTAGAGTGATTTTGTGACCTTCTTTTTCCATTGTTGCCGAAAACTGATAACGTCCTTCAGCTTCCAACCCCTTCAACATCTGCGGCTGTTCATTCAGAAACTCCGGCATGAATATTTTAATACTTCGGGCAATATCCATGGGCTGGCCAGTAAAAGACAATGTTCCTTTCTCAGGGGACCAGCTTCCGGCCAGTGAACCAGTCCAGAGTGGATCAGCTTTAATCCTGCCAGAAAAAGTGATACCCGAATCCAGCACTGGAAATCCATTATAAAATGGCAGGATGCATTCAAAGGTGCCACTGGCATTCCGGCCGGTTAAATCCCAAAAATAGTTATACCATAGAAACGGACCACCATGAATCATAGTCGTCATTTTCAACAATCCAGGACCATTTTTTGGAACCGGTAAGGAAGCATCCAGAAAAAAACCGGCATCTTCGATTGCGACATCAGAATTAACCGACTGGAACTGAAACTTTTTTGCCTTCAGCTGCAGGCTTACATCATAAGGTGGCCGGAGAAATATTTTTCCCCCTGCAAGGGTCAGCCGGTAATAAAGCTGCCCGTTTTTCGGAAGCAGTACTTCAGCTGACGGATTATTTATTCGCAGCATTGCAGCAAGCGGCACTGGATCCGTTATCTCCCCACTGCAATCAACCTTCCATAAAGGGTGATCTGAAGATGGCAGCATAATCTGCAGTTCAGAAGCGATGGGAACATGACCATCAAAAGATAATTCTGGTTTCAACACCAGATTTTCATCAATGATGATGGGCATGCTAAAAGCATACATATGATCCGATGATTTGCCGGTGACTGTCAGTTTTCCTCTGCCATTGAACTTCTTTTTCCTTGTATCCAGTTGCAGTTCCAGGAAAATGGTACCTGATACTTTAAGGGCAGGATGCTGCAATTTATAGGTGCCGGTTAATCGCCACCGGGACTTTTTTTCAGGCTGTAAGTCATTGATAATAAGGGTGAGATTGTTCAGAACAAGCTTCCATTTATTGATTCTGCTCAGAAGCACTATTCTCAGACCGCTGATGTTGCCCTGCTCAATAGTGGGGAAAAGTTTCAGGTATTGAAAAAATTTATCATCATTTGTTTTCCTGGCGGATGATTTTTTCAAGTCATCCACATTAATCACAATTGTCGGCCGGCTGATGGAAAGAGATTTGATAATGGTGGTAAAGGGAGAAAATGATGATTTATCGACAGGGAACGACTTTGCAGAACAGGGAGAAGGAGGATGAAATGATAATACTATAGGCAGGATGATAATGATCTTGAGCCATGCACTTATTTTGCGCCGACAATTATTCATGATCTTCCGTCAATCGAAAAAGTTTTGCCGTTCAGGCTAAAATAATTTCGGTTTTTAATTTTTTTATCCGGTCTCGCAGTTCCGCTGCCCGTTCAAAATTAAGTTCTTTAGCGGCCTTATCCATTTCTCTTTCCCATCGTTTAATGGTTCGTTCGCATACTCTGTTCCCCTGCGCCAGTATCGGTCCCAGATCTTCATCGGCTGCAGTCTGCCCTGATTCAGTCCCATAGCCGGTTTCCAGTGATTCCTGCACCCTCTTCACCACACTTTGAGGGGTAATATGGTAAAGTTCATTATACTGCTGCTGAACTTCCCTCCGCCTTTCCATCTCGTTGATAGCGCTACTCATCGAACCGGTTACCCGGTCGGCATACATGATGATCATCCCATGCAGATTGCGGGAGGCCCGTCCGGATGTCTGAATCAGTGATCGGTGTGAACGCAAAAACCCCTCTTTATCCGCATCCAGAATGGCAACCAGTGAAACTTCGGGAATATCAAGCCCTTCCCGCAGGAGATTGATTCCCACCAGAATATCAAAAGTCCCCAGCCTCAGGTTGCGAATAAGCTCTGTCCTTTCCAGAGTATCAATATCGCTATGGAGGTAGCGAACCTTAAAACCAAGTTGTTGCAGGTAGCTGCTGAGATCTTCCGCCATGCGTTTGGTCAACGTTGTTACCAGCGCCCTTTCATGACGCCCAATGACTTTACTGAGCTGCGGAATCAAATCATCAACCTGATTGCTGGCCGGCAGAACCATGACTTCAGGGTCAACCAGTCCGGTTGGCCGGATAATCTGTTCGACAACATGTTCGGACCCGACATGTTCAAGTTCATAGTCTCCCGGGGTTGCTGAAACATAAATAATCTGGTTAATCATCTGCTCGAATTCATCAAATTTCAGCGGTCGGTTATCCAGAGCTGAAGGCAATCGAAACCCATAGTTAACCAAAGTTTCCTTGCGTGAACGATCACCACGATACATGCCTCTTATTTGAGGAATAGTAACATGGCTTTCATCGACAATCAGTAAATGATTTTGGGGTAGATAGTCCATCAGGGTTGGAGGTGGATCTCCGGGTTGGCGCCCAGTCAGGTGACGGGAATAATTTTCAATCCCCTGGCAATGCCCCATCTGCTCAAGCATTTCAAGATCAAATATGGTCCGTTGCTCCAGCCGCTGGGCTTCTAGCAGCTGGTTTTGCGATTTTAAAAATTGCAGGCGTTCCTGCAACTCCTGGCGAATAGCTTTCATTGCCTTGGTACGATTTTCCTCCGGCGTCACATAGTGACTGGCAGGATAAACCGTAAATTTTATCCGTTTTTCAATAACTCTGCCCGTTAGAGGATCAAAAATTGACAGGTTGTCTAACTCACTGCCAAAAAACTCCAGCCGTAATGCCCTTTCCTCCATGTTGGCCGGGAAAACATCAATGACTTCACCCCGAACTCGAAATGTACCCCGATGAAAATCAATATCATTACGCTGATATTGGATATCTATCAATTTATGCAGTATTTCCTCACGCTGTATTTCCCGACCCACTTCGAGATATAAAAGCATGCCCTGGTAGGCTTCCGGGGAGCCCAACCCATATATACATGAGACGCTGGCAACGATAATGACATCTTCCCGTTCCAACAGGGCCACGGTGGCAGCATGACGCAATTTATCAATCTGTTCATTAATGGAAGAATCTTTTTCAATATAGGTATCAGTGGTGGGGATATAGGCCTCAGGTTGATAATAATCATAATAACTGACGAAATATTCCACCTTGTTTTCCGGAAACAAATCCTTAAACTCCTGGTAAAGCTGAGCGGCCAGGGTTTTATTGGGTGCAATAACCAGTGTTGTTCTCCCGGTTCGGGCAATAACCTGGGCCAAGGTAAAAGTTTTACCTGAACCAGTTACCCCCATAAGAACCTGCTCACGCACACCCTTTGCAAGTCCATCAGCAAGGCTGTCAATGGCCTTTGGCTGATCTCCCTGGGGTTGAAAAGTTGAATGGATGGTATACTGATGTTGCATAGCCTGGTTCACCAAAATAGATTGTATGGAGCAAGTACCCGCTATAACACAGGCAATGTCTCATTGCAATTGTACACAATTTGCTTGAATCATCGGCAACTCCCATGTTATGAAAAGCAAGGATTAAATAAAGGAGAATTCTTATGGAAAATAGTCGTTTTTTACGGGCTTGCCGTCGAGAACCCGCGGATTGTACTCCGGTGTGGATGATGCGTCAGGCCGGACGTTATCTGCCTGAATACCGGGCTTTACGAAAAAAACATTCTTTCTGGGAAATGTGCAAACAGCCTGAATTGGCGGTTGAGGTAACATTGCAGCCCTTACGGCGGATGGAAATTGATGCCGCGATTCTATTTTCCGACATACTGGTACCCCTCGAAGGAATGGGTGCCGGCTTTGAATTTATCGAAGGCCGGGGACCCGTACTTAACCACCCGATCAGGACGGCAGCTGATATCGACAAACTTTCAGTCATTGATGCCCGGGAAGTAGTGCCTTTTGTCATGGAGGCCATCCGCATACTGCGCCGTGAGCTAGAGGGTAAAGTGCCATTGATCGGTTTTTCCGGCGCCCCTTTCACCCTGGCCAGCTACCTGGTTGAAGGAGGCGGCTCCCGCCAGTACCAGTACGTTAAGACCCTGATGTATACCGAGCCAAAACTCTACCATCAACTGATGGTCAAAATTACTGATGTGGTAATATCCTACCTGTCGGCCCAGATTGATGCCGGCGTCCAGGTTGTTCAGCTGTTTGACAGTTGGGTTGGCTGCCTGAACCGGGCTGATTACTATGAATACGTCTATCCCTATAGTCGGAAAATATTCCAGACCCTCTCCAGCTTTAATGTTCCCATGATTCATTTCGCCAACCAGGCATCTACTTTGTTGGATATGGTTCGTGATGCCGGCGGTGATGTTATCGGGGTTGATTGGCGCATTGATCTGGATACGGCCTGGAAGATTATTGGTGACCAACAGGGAATTCAGGGAAATCTGGATCCCATTATCCTCTTCGCCCCGATCAGTGAAATCAGAAACCGGGTGGCCAGGATCCTGCGCCAGGCCGATGGCAAGCCTGGACATATTTTCAACCTGGGGCATGGGATTCTCCCCACTACTCCCATTGATCATGCAAAAGCGATGATTGATGCGGTACATGAATTTTCAGCTCGCTAGATTGACAAGATGAGTACAAATCTCAGGCTGGTTAAATCACGTCTTGGCAATTTTGCCAATTTTCTGGTAGTAGTAATGGTTGCCGCCTTGTTACTGTTTGCCATTTACCTGGCAAAGTAAAATCATAGAGCAAGACTTGAGTATGAAAGCAGAGTGGTGACTACAGAAAAAAATAGAAGGATTACAGCATACTATTAACAAGAAAGATTTTCTTATCGAACAGCTGAGAAAACAACTGAAACAGCGCAAAAGATAGGGGCCTGTAAGGTATCAATGAAATATATAAGTACCAGGGGAAGAATTGAGCCCGTCAGTTTTATCGATGCGGTCATGATGGGCCTGGCTACCGATGGCGGTCTGCTGCTGCCTGAAACTATCCCCCACTTCAGCAACGATGACATTGATCGATTCCGGGATCTGACCTATCAGGAACTGGCCATAACTCTTTTTCGTCCTTACGTCGGCAGTGACATTCCCTCTGACGTGCTGCAAAACCTCATCAAACAAAGCTATTCAACTTTCAATCATCCAGCCATTTCCCCCCTGGTCAAACAGGACGATATCTACATCCTTGAACTTTTTCACGGCCAGACTCTGGCTTTTAAGGATATAGCCCTGCAGTTTCTAGGTAATCTTTTTGCCTGGATCCTGGTTGAGCGCCAGGAATCTCTCAACATTCTCGGGGCCACCTCCGGGGATACCGGCAGTGCCGCTATTTACGGCGTCCGGGGCAAAGATCATATTAATATTTTCATCATTCATCCCCATGGCAAGGTCAGTCCCATCCAGGAAAAGCAAATGACTTCCGTGCTTGACCATAATGTTTTCAATATTGCGATCGAAGGAACCTTTGATGACGGTCAGCGCATCGTCAAAGAAATTTTTGCCGATCTGGACTTTAAACAGGAATTTCATCTGGGAGCGGTCAATTCCATCAACTGGGCTCGGATTATGGCTCAGATTGTTTATTACTTTTCCGCTTACCTGCAATTGCCAGACAGTGAACGAAAAACTGTGGACATAGTGGTCCCCAGCGGAAATTTTGGCAATATCTTTGCGGGTTACCTGGCCAAAAGGATGGGTTTGCCGATCAGGAGGTTGATACTGGCCAGTAATGAAAACAATATCTTGAACCGCTTTATTTCAACCGGCGTTTACCAGTACAGTGAAGTGGTTCCTACCTGGAGTCCGTCAATGGATATCCAGGTGGCCAGTAATTTTGAACGCTATCTGTATTATTTGCTTGATGGCAACGGTGAAAAAGTCAGGGATTCATTCGCCCAGCTCAAGGACAATGGAACAATTAGCGTCAGCAGGGAAAAACTGCTACAGGTACAAAAAGATTTTACCACTGGCTTTGCCACCAATGATGAAACTTTATCCACCATAGCCGATCTTTATCAACAGACAGGATATATTCTCGATCCCCATACCGCCGTTGGAGTCAAGGTGGCCCAGCAGTCGCGTCGCGAAGAAGGGAATAATAAGTCAACATATATCTGCCTGGCTACCGCCCACCCGGCAAAGTTTCCTGATGCGGTTCACCGGGCTATCGGTAGTTACCCCCCGATTCCCGCATCCCTGGAGGATATTGACCAGCGTGAATGCCGCTTTAAAATCCTGCCGCCTGAGACAAAAAAGATTAAAGAATATATCAGGAAGATTTTATAAAGTCTCCAAAATGCTCGGAAGCCGGCCAGGACGGCCGGCGAGAATGAGCGAGAGCCATACCCGGACATCTTGAAAATAATTGTTTATTTTTTGTTCTCTTACATCCTTCCTGATCGGAGTATGGCAATAGCCAGCCAGAAACCCAGACCTCCGGCTGCCAGGTAACCGATAATTCCCAGCACCGGATAGCCCATAAACATATAACCGGTATCAGTCATCATAATCAGCGACGAAGCAACGATAGTGGCTGAAACAATCAGGCTGAATGATAATCGGTTAGCTATCCGGTCAAGATTTTTTCCCAGTGGGTCTAACCCCACATGTTCAAATTCAATCTTCAGTTTTCCTTTACTGATTTTCTTCAGAATCTCCTGGGTTTCCCGGGGCAACATCTTCATCAGGTTTTGCAGTTCGCGCAGTTGACGCCAGGCAATCTTGCTCAGATATTTCGGCGACATGCGCTTTGCCACCAACTCTTTAACAAAAGGAGCGGCATGACTGATCATGTCGAAATCAGGATCAAGATTTCGGCCCACTCCCTCAATGGTAACCAGTGTTTTGACCAACAGCATCATATCAGGAAGAAAACGGATATGATGATGACTGGTAATAGCAATGAAATCTTTAATTAAAGTGGCGACTTCTAACTGGTGCAAGGGAATACCGTAATAGCGGTCAACAAAATCATAGAGATCGGCATGCAGCTCCCTCATGTTAACCAGGTCTTCATCGATAACCCCCACGGTTGAAAGGATACTGGTTAACTGCCGAATGTCACGGCTAATAATGGCCAGCACCAAATCCAAAACCAGCTGCTTTAATTCTTCATCTAAATGTCCAACAATACCAAAATCCAGTGGGGCAATGACATTATCCGGCAAAACCATAAGATTGCCCGGGTGGGGATCTCCATGAAAGATTCCGAATTCAAGCACCTGCCGTAAAATGAGGGTCGCGCCGTTTTCAGCAATAATTTTCGGGTCAAGACCAGCCTCAATCAGTGCTTCAATGTTATCAATTTTAATTCCCTCAACCCAATCCATGGTCAATACTTCGCGGGTACTGACGGCCCAGTGGATCGGAGTAATGAAAACGTTTGGATCATCCTTGAAATTTGCCGCAAAACGATCAACATGACGCCCTTCAATCTGAAAATCAAGTTCCTTGCGAATGGTCTTGGCAAATTCTCTGACCACCCCCACAGTATCATAAATTTGCAGTTCCTGAACATGTCTGTCGATCAGGCGGGCCAGGTTCATCATAATATCAATATCGGTTTCAATCGTGGCAGCAATACCCGGACGTTGCACTTTTACTGCAACCTGCTCTCCGGAAACCAGCCTGGCTTTATGTACCTGAGAAATTGAAGCGGCAGCCACCGGTTCAACAATGAATTCGGGAAACACCTCATGTATTTTGGCCTCCATAGATGATTCTATGACCGCTACCACCTCTTCATAGGGAAAGGAAGGGACATCATCCTGCAATTTTTTTAATTCGTTGATAACCGCCGGGGGGATGAAATCATGGCGGGTTGAGATCATCTGCCCAAACTTAATAAAAGTGGGTCCCAACTCTTCAAGTACCATCCTGAAACGCTGGGCATTACTGTAGCGAATAAGCTTTTTACGCCCGCTTCGATTGAGGGTAATTATATTTTTCCCCAAGGCGAAGTAATAGTCAATATTAAGCTGCTCAATGATGCCGCCAAAACCATAACTGATAAAGACCCCGATAATCTGACGGTATCTTTTGATATTTCTGTATGTCCGGTCAATATTCAGAATATCCATAGGTCATTCGGCCGGATGGAGTTGTTCGAGCTTCGCTTCAAGTTCAGCAATTTTTTGTTTTAATTCATTAATTTCACTTTGCTTTGGCACATCCACTTTGTCCATCAGGCAGTCGAACTCCTTTTTAATTTTTCCAGAGAGATCATCTTTCTCCTGCTTGATTTTTTTCAGCATTTCCTGAACCAGATCACGACCCTCCTGACGACTTATTTCCCCCTTTTTCACCATGCCGGAGATGATTTGTTCCAGGCGTTCCTCGGTCAAAGACAAGGCGCCAATTCCCAGGAGCAGGAATTTTCGTGCAAGCGTAGAAATTTCCATAAATAACCTCCTTTTCAATAAAGATTTAAGAAAATAATCAAACAGACAATTCCGGCAGCCAGAAGATGAAATCAACCCACTTTCCGTAGTCACTTTCAACCCAGATTTTGCCACCGTGCAGCTCAATAATTTCTTTTACATTATACAACCCCAGGCCAATACCCTTCTGTTCAGGAATATTTTTATCTTTCAACCGCTGAAATTTGCGAAAAACCTGGTTTATTTTATCTTCAGCAATACCCGGGCCTTCGTTCCACACATGAAAACGCAAACCCTTTGCCTGGGCTTCCACTCCATAAATTATTTTACTCTCTGAGCTGCCGTATTTTATCGCATTGTTAAAAAGATTACTGAACACTATCTGCAGGAGATATCGATCAGCATTCAGCTGGATTTCTGTTAATTTAAAAGGGCCACCATATTCGATTCGCTCAATCAAATGTTTTTTCCCCAGACGTTTTAAAACAGGTTCAATAATTGCTGGAAAGAAATCATTAATTTCAGTCACATTTAGCTGTAATCGACCCATTTCAATACGTGAAAGGATAAGGTAGCGGTCAATCATATCCTCCATAAATTCACAATTGGAAATAATACTATCCAGGTCACGCTGCTCAGCTTCTCCTTTAACTTTTCTCGACAAACGCCTGAGAAAGCCTCCAATAACCATCAGGGAATTCCTGAATTCATGGGATACAAAGCTTAACACATTGATATAATTATGGTTCAGTTTTGCCAGTTCACGATTTTTCCGACGAAGTTGATGATTTTTCTGGCGAAGTTCCAGTTGCAAAAGACGTCTTTGAGTCAAAATCCTGACTTTGTGAAGCAGCTCATTAATAGGGAAGGATGAAGGATCAGACTCAAGATCAATGCCATGGGGTTTATAGATCACATCATCAGCGCCAGCCGTCAGACCACTGATTTTTTGCTGATAGTAAAAACTTTTAACCGTCTGTTTAAAGGTTGGATCATCTCCATCTCCAACGGTTGACAACATGATAACCGGTATATTTTTGTATCTGTTAATAGTTTTTAACCGGGTGACAATATCGACACCACTGGTAAGCTGGTGCCCCAGAGTATCGTAGAAAATACTGTCAATCAGGAAAATATCAGGGGTGGTGCGGAAATTGAAACGGGCAAAGAATTCTTCTCCACTAAGGAAGTGGGAAAGCCGGTATGCCTTAATTTCAGCAAGTTTACTGGTAATAATTGCAGCGGTGATGGCACTGTCTTCGATCAGGACCACATGGATTCTCGATTGCTTTTTCCTTTGGCTGGTCATCAGTATATTCCTTTTGGCAAAAAGAAAAGTTCAATCCTTTCAAAAAAGACCAGGAAGAAATGGTTTATTATTTCTATCGGTGATCAATAGATATCCCGTTTCAGGGGAACCTAAGTTAGGCAATTAACTGTTAGATCTCAGCATGTAGCTTAAAAAAAATCAAGGCATTATGTTCATCAGCAATAAATCCTAATAAGTGACAGCTTGAAATAGGAAACATATTGTAATCATTTAACTAATAGCTAACGGCTAAAAGCTAACCGCTCAATTCAGGAACGCTCAATCTTTGGTAAAAACAGCTTTATCATTGGCATAAGCATAGGCTTCTTTACTGGTAATGTCACCGTTATTCACCAGCTCCGTCAAATGTTGGTCAATGGTTTGCATCCCGATTTTTTTCCCGGTCTGTAAAATTGAAGCAATCTGGTAAGTTTTTCCTTCCCGGATCAGGTTGGAAATCGCCTGGTTAACCACCAGAATCTCGAGCACTGCCACCCGTCCCTCACCATCAGCCCGTTTGAGTAATTGCTGGGCAATAACCCCCTTCAATGATTCACTGAGCATAGTACGAATCTGATCCTGCTGGTCTTTGGGAAAGATATCGATAATGCGGTCAACTGTTTTAGCGGCACTGCTGGTATGGAGGGTACCGAAAACCAGCAGGCCGGTTTCCGCCGCCGTAATCGCCATGGCAATGGTTTCAAGATCACGCATTTCACCAACCATGATAATATCGGGATCTTCACGCAGTGATGCTTTTAACCCGGAAGCAAAACTTGTGACATGAACCCCAACCTGGCGCTGCATGATCAGACAGGTTTGATTTTCATGAATAAATTCGAGCGGATCCTCAAGAGTAATGATGTGGGCTTTACGTTCCTTGTTGAGCAGGTCTATCATCGCCGCCAGGGTGGTAGACTTGCCACTACCCGTAGGGCCGGTAACAATAACAAGTCCCTTCTTCTGTCGGGAAAGATCCCTGATAACCGGTGGCAGACCAAGTTCATTAAACGTTTTGATATCATGAGGAATCAGGCGGAACGCCGCCCCTACTCCACCATGCTTAAAATAGGCGTTGCCACGAAAACGGGCAATACCGGCAATCTCATAGGCAAAGTCTATATCAGATTGATTTTCCAGTTGATCAATACTCTGTTGTGAAAGGATCTCATAGACCAGCAGCTTGACTTCTTCTTCAGACAACTCATGATAGACGACTTTTTCCAGCTCCCCATCAATTCTCAATAAAGGCGGTGAACCGGAAGTAACATGCAAATCGGAAGCATGATATTCGATCATTATTTTAAGGAGTGCATCGATTTTTGCCATTTTATCTCCATTATTGGCATGCCAGATACAGATACTATCAGCTTAAGCCAGAGCATACCCTTTTAAAAAATATAACAAAGGAGAAAAAAAAATTCAATTTTTTTAATATCATGCCGAAATTAGTTATAGTGAACTATTTAACTCATGGAATTATAAAATCCTTAATATTTCAGATATAAGGCCAGCGCTATGGAGCAGTTTTACATTTCAGTGGCAAGAATAGCCAAAAAGACCCTCAATCATATGGTTGCTCATCACACTCCTTTACTGCCTGATCTCTACAGTAAATATTTTTATGTTTTTCTCGATGAGGTTGACCAGGAAATCAAAGAGCTTATTGACTCTAAGGACGGCCACGGAAAACGGGAGCTGAAACAACAGCAGGAATGCACCATAGAAATTGTCGACGCGGTGGTGGAGGTCATTAATGGCCTGGATCGCTCGACCAAATCCCATGATCAAAATCTGAAAGATCACGAACAAAAACTGAAAGGCATGGAAAAGATCGTTGACCTGGTTGAATTGAAACAAGTAATCAGTGATGAGATTGGAAAGGTTCAGGAAAGCAACGTTTCTCTGCAGCACAAATTAACCCAGGCTCAACAAAATGTCAATATGCTGCAATCACAGCTGGCTCAAATTACTGATCTGGCAACCATCGATGAATTGACCGGCCTCTACAATCGTCGAGCGCTTTTCAGTCGCCTGGTGGAAGAACATTCGCGGGTTGAACGCTATAAGGAAAATTTCAGCCTGATAATTTTTGATATTGATGATTTTAAACAAGTCAACGATACCTATGGTCATCAAGTTGGCGATGCCATCTTGAAGAACCTGGCCCGTTTTCTCGAGGGTAACCTGCGTACCTCTGATTTTATTTCCCGTTTTGGCGGTGAAGAATTCATTGCCATCCTGCCTTCAACTAAGATAGAAAAAGCCAAACAGGTGGCTGAAAAAATGCGCCACATGTTGGGGAAAAAGATTTTTGAGGATAAAAAGGGTGAGGTCAAGATCAAAGTAACCGTCAGTATCGGCATCTCTCAGTGTACTCCCGGTGATACGGTTGATGACCTGATCAAACGAGCAGATGATGCACTCTATATGGCCAAAAATGATGGCAAAAATGCCATATTTACCGAAACAGATCTGCCGATTTCAAAATAGCTTCCATCCAGAAACTGTTCCATCAATTCTTAATCCCAAACACCCGCCTGGCATTACTGCCGGTTTTTTCCGCCACTACTTCAGCTGATATCCCTTTAATTTTCCCAATTGCCTCGGCTACATATTGCACGTACAATGGTTCGTTGCGCTTCCCCCGGTAGGGAACAGGAGTCAGATAGGGGCAGTCGGTCTCGATCAACAGATCATCCAACGAAAGATGTTTAACCACCTCGGCCTGCAACTGATTATTGCGAAAGGTAATGGTCCCAGGAATGGAAATCATAAAACCAAGATCGACGTAGGTCGCAGCCAGCTTATAATCACCGGAAAAACAATGAATAATGCCGCCGTTGCGGTAGCCCTCTTCCGCCTTGATAACTTCCAGAACTTCCTGATGTGCTTCACGATCATGAATGACTATCGGCAACTGCAGCTCGGCTGCCAGCCTCAACTGGCGAGAAAATTCCTTCACCTGCACGTCATGGGGGGAATGGTTGCGATAAAAATCAAGCCCTATTTCTCCGTAGGCCACCACCTTCTTATTGTCTGCCAGCGCCTTCAAAATTTGATAGCTTTGCTCTGTGGCATTTTTGACTTCGTGGGGATGGATGCCGACAGTTGCATATACATGCGGCCACTGCTCGGCAATTTCCACTCCTCTGATTGAATCTGAAACATCGGTGCCAATGGCAACAATACCGGTCATCCCGGCAGCAAAAGCCCGTTCCAGAACCTCATCCAGATCGGTAGCAAAACTCTCCATGTTAACATGGCTGTGACTGTCAAAGAGATTCATCAAGTACGCTCCGTAAAAGATTCAAATTTCCTGACAAAATCCACCAGCTCATCGGTGACCAGTTGGCAGTATTTCTCCCCTTTTTCCCGGCTTGCCTTATTGGGATCACCCCAGACACCATGTTGCCAGTAAGCCTGCTTATTACGTACCAGGATAAAGCGGGGAAAATCAGGATATTCTTCCGGGCTGCTTCCCTGGACCAGTTCCGGCTGCAAGTAGAGCAGACGGGATGTTTCTATCTCCCCGGCATGGGAATCATCATTAGTTTCCACAAATTCCCGGCTCACCTTCCGGGCCAGCTCATATTCGCAGATAATCGCCATTTTCATATCCTCGTATTCCTGCAGCAACTCTTCCCCGGCTTCCAGCAGGGCATTCATGTGAGTTCTTCCGGCATGCCCGGATATGAGGATAAAATGACGCAATCCCTGGCGATACAGGGACTCGACTATATCCCTGGCCAGAGCCCGCAGAGTCTGTGATCGGATGCCGATGGTTCCGGGATGATTGGACGTACTGCGGCAAACCCCATAATGTACAGGTGGAGCAATAAATACCGGTAATTTTTCCGCCACCATTTTAAGAACCTCATACACCTGGATAGTATCGGTATCCAGGGGCAGATGAAATCCATGTTCCTCAGTGGAACCAAACGGAATACATACCGTTCGAGTTTCCCCCAACCCAGCTGAAAATTCAGTCATGGTTATATCGGTGACAATCATTTGAAGACCTCCAAAATCATTTAATAAAGATGTAAGAGCAGTCAGTACTATTAAATTACCATTGCATCAATTTTTCAGAGCGTGCTATAGAATATATAATTTGTTACTAACTCAACTTTCTGAGTTATGAAAAAAACAGCCCTGCCTGCCGGCAGACACGGCTATGAGCCAAACCCGAACACCCTGATAATATATTCTGGTAACACAAGTCAGAAAGTTGAGTTACTAAAAAAAAGGAGAACACATCATGATTAAGCTAGCATCCCGGGTTCAACAGATTAAACCCTCCCCTACCCTGGCAATTTCAGCTAAAGCCAAAGCCATGCAGGCTGCCGGCGTTGATGTTATCAACTTTGGTGCCGGAGAACCTGATTTTGATACCCCTGACAATATTAAAGCAGCAGGCATCAAGGCTATTCATGACGGCTTTACCCGCTACACCGCCGTGCCCGGCATTCCAGAGCTGAGGAAAGTCATCCAGCAAAAGCTGGAACGGGAAAATGGCCTGAAGTATGAAACTGATGAAATTATAGTTTCCTGCGGCGGCAAGCATTCATTCTACAATATGGCTCAGGCCCTGCTTGACCCGGGTGATGAAGTTATCGTTCCCGCGCCCTACTGGGTTTCTTATCCTCCCATGATCCAGCTGGCCGGAGGAAAAGCAATTATCATTCCGACAACCGAAGATCAAGGTTTTAAAATGAGTCCGGAGCAACTTCAACAGCATATATCGGAAAAAACCCGGGCGGTGGTCATTAATTCCCCCTCCAACCCCACCGGTTCAGCCTATTCACTGGCTGAACTACAGGAACTGGCGGCAATTATCACCGAAAATAATATCCTGGTCATCTCCGATGAAATCTACGAACATATCATTTATGACGGTTTTGCCCAACACAGCATCGCCGCGGTCAATCCCCAGATGAAGGAGCGGACCATCATCCTCAACGGGGTTTCAAAAAGCTACGCCATGACCGGCTGGCGCATCGGCTTTACTGCCGCTCCAGTGCCCCTGGTGGCAGCAATGACCAAGATCCAGAGCCAGAGTACTTCCAACCCTACATCCATCTCCCAGAAGGCCGCCATCGAGGCTTACAATGGTCCTCAGGATTTTATCGCCATGGTTTTGCCGGCTTTCGATGAACGCCGCCGTTATATTGTCAAAGCCTTGAATGATATCCCGGGCATCAGCTGTTTCAATCCTACAGGAGCTTTCTATGCCTTTCCCCAGGTCAAAAATCTGCTGGCCAAAAGTTTTCATAGCCAACCCATTGATTCATCACTGAATTTATGTGCTTTACTGCTGGATGAGGCCAAAATTGCCGCGGTTCCCGGTGAAGCTTTCGGCACCCCCGGCTATCTGCGCCTCTCCTATGCCACTTCCTTGGAAAATATCAAAAACGGAATGGAGCGGCTGGCATGCTTTGTCCAGCAGCTGACATGATAAGCAACATGCTATGCCCAGTGATTACTGAAATAATCGGCCAGAATGTTCCCATGATCGAAGGCGATGGGGGATGGCAGATTATTTTGGGTAAAAATCCCGGCTTCAGCGGCGTCATCTCCGGCCTGTAGCACCCCCTGACCGTCAGCGATGAAAACCGTGCTGATAGTATGCTGTCGGGGGTCGCGGTCCGGATCGGAATAGGTATGAAACTGGCCTTTCAGGGTGACGATGAGAGAGGTTTCTTCCAGGGCCTCGCGAATGGCAGCGGTTTCAAGGGATTCCCCATAATCAACAAAACCTCCGGGAATTGCCCAGCCATGGGGAGGATTGCGTCGCTTGATCAACACAATGCCTTCATGGTAACGAATGATAATATCAACGGTTGGCACCGGATTATGGTAAACCGGCAGCGAATATCCGCATTGAGGGCATTTCATGATTCCTGATTTCATTTTTTCTCCTTTATCCATTTCTTTACCAGCCTGAGTTCATCATTCCGATCTTTGGCATTTTCATTCAGTTTGGCATCCTTAAGACAATTGAGAATGATTTTGAATTCCGGCTCGGGTTGCAGACCCATGGCAATCAGATCATCACCGGAAAGTTCATTTGTTCAGATTTACATACTAAAGAATACTACTTTTCAAATAGAATGTTACATTCTATGGTCTTCTACTTGAACTCCTGCCTGCTGGAGAATTGAATACAAATCATCGATCTGTGTCTTTTGCTGATATTTTCGCCCCCAACGACCATCCCTCATATCTGAAAAAGTGAAAAAAACACGTGCTTTGGCACGACTGAAAGCAACAAAGAAACTTCTTTTTTCCTCATCGGCTTGTTGTGAAAATGCCCACCATTGGGAGTCTTCCAAGCCGAGAAAAATGACCGTATGAAATTCCAATCCTTTACTTTTGTGAATTGTCATTGCCGGCACAACATCAGCACCAATCACATCATTAACCACATCATATGGAGACAAATAAATATCAAATGAAGCCTGCAAAACAGCAGAAAAATCATTTATAACTCTGGTCAGAAATTTCCCGGAACGATATTGCCGAAACACTGATCGAAATGTACCTTCACCAATCATTGCCACAAGTTCCGCAGGTATTTTGGCAATTGAATTCCCTTTTCTCAGCGAATCTTTAACATACTGCAATAGACGCCGAGATTCTTTCTCAATTTTCACCGCATCTTCGTACTCATCCAGTCCATAGAGCAAAACTATATCATGAGTAAGCAATTCCCAAGCTTCTGCATCACGCAGTCTTGTGGCAAGTCTGAGAATTGACAACAAAAAATGAATTACCGGTTCGGCAAGAAGATCTTGAAGCAGGGATTCGTCTCGGAGTAGTATACCTCTACCTGAAAGAACATTTTTCAAAATAGGAATCATATTTCCAGTAAGTTGACGTACAAGGATACAGAAATCTCGAGGCTTCATGCCATCAACACGTATTCCTTGTTCAATGAATTGGGCCAAGTGTGCAGCTTCATCCTCTGGATTGCTAAATTCCAAAATAACACAACTTCCAAAAGTTCCCGTATTTACAGATTCCACTTCCGGTATTCCCGCTTCCAGGGTTTGAGCAATCACATGTTGCATCTGCACCAATTCAGGAGCAGATCGATAATTACTCATCAAATAATGGATTTTAGCTGCAAAATCATTTTGATAAGTTTTGAAAATATCCGGCATTGCCCCAGCCCACAGCATTATGCGCTGCTTGCTGTCCCCAACTGCAGTTAGAATAGTACCAGAACCAAGAAAGGACGAACAAATGAGATCATATTGGGATACGGTTGTATCCTGAAACTCATCAAGGAAAACAAAACGATAAGTTTCCCGGAGTACTGCAAGTAATTTAGGGTTTTTCCTGAGAAGGTATGCAGCCAAACGATTCAGCATGGCAAAGGAAAGGCTTGGTTTACCTTCTGGTCGGCCAAGTTGTTCTCGCCACCACTTTTCCCCCCAATGGCGTATTAAAGGATTGATTTCGGTATCGGAATACGGCAACTCATAACCATGGGCCATCTCATCAAAAATTTGTTTGATTTCGTTTTTCGATTGGCCACCAAGGTCAACCAGTCGATGTTCAGGAGGTACTCCAGCATCTTCCAGCCACCCTCGCATATCATCAACATGAAGACTTCTGACTAAAACTTCATATCCAACTTTAGGGCGCCACTCTTCTTCTAGAGCAGGCAAAAATCGATCAACTAAACTTTTCGCAAAGGCGTCAAGGGTAAATGAATCAAAACGTCTGGCATGGTCACTACAACGCTTTTTAACACGATCATTGAGATTGTTAGCTGCATCACGCTTAAATGAAATAGCAAGAATTCGGTAAGGTGCTGAACAAATACCGGTTTCAAGAAGATAACTCGCACGTTGGGCAAGAAGTTCGGTTTTCCCTGCTCCCGGTCCTGCAACAACAAGGGTATTCGTTTGAGACCGAACCACTTGGTCCGCTGTCAGTTCCAACGAGTCGACGCCTACAGGTCCCCATTGATCAGAAGAAATAAATGGCATCACTACCCACCATCGACTGGAGTGATTAAGAGACGTGCAGTATCAACCAGTTGCTGTAATGCCTCCGGCGCATTTGCCTTGAAAAATTCATCATCAATGGTGAGTAAAGCCCGCATATGGGCAACCGGTTTGGAACCATCAACAAAAAGATATTTGTACCAGGCAAAAAGTTCTTGCTGAGTTTGAGTATAAGTTGACCCAAGTGTGGCCGGTGCGGTGGAAGCGTCGGATGCCAGCACCTGCTTCATTCGTCGATTGATAGCCATCTGATATTCGGAAGACTCGGACTCTGGCAAACGGGGTCCTCCAGATGGAGGTGCAAGTCCTTTATAAATATCAGGAAAAGATTCCAACATTGCAAAATCAAGATCCAACGGCGCTGAAAAAAAGACCTTAAATTGCGTCTTGAAGAGATGAAGCCAGTTATCCATTTTGCTCGTATCGCTATCTGACCTCGATCTTAAATTATCAAAAGCTTCTTCAGCAAGATTTCTTATAGTACCATTTTTACCCTGAAAGTTGATATCTTCATGCCCTGCACCATATAATTTTATAAGCTGATTACGAACGTACTGCACACGTCCCCAACCAGCTCCTTTCTTCTCTCTATCAAGGTCAAGCAAAGTCAGAAATGGAATTTTCAAACCATGTAAAAGTCGCCAGAAATGGTTGACGTGCCTGCCGCCCAAAGGTACGACAGAAATAAAATGGGTATCAAGAGGGGCGCCACTTGCTTTAAATAACCGACGAAGAACTATTTCCTCTGATGCCCCCTCTCCAAGGATAACAAGCCGGGAAAAATATAATTCCGGAAAACCACGGACGGCTTCACGGACATATTTGAAGGATTCATCGGTTTCATCAGTCGGCAAAGGCAGGGATTTTACACTTGTAGTTGGGGTTTGTTCATGACCGAGAAAGTAACGAACCTGATCAGGATCTACCCTGCCAAGAATGGCAGGGGAATGGCTTGAGAGGATGATTTGCGCACGGCTATCCTGTGAAATGCCATGAAGTTCGGCAACAACCTTTCCTAAATAATGAGGTGACAGGTGATTTTCAGGCTCCTCGACGGCAAAAATGGTATGAATTGGAATCTCATATGCAATTTCAGTCTTAAATCCTGACGTCATTGCCGTAGTCCTCAAAAGCTCTTCAACCCGAAAAAGTCCTAAAGACAACGACAAAGAGAAAAGGGATCGCAAGCCATCACTCAAGTCACTGGCCAACATAGTCCTGCCATCTTCTCCTGGCTGAAAGGTAGGCACAAGGTGTTTAACGAGAGCAGCTGGGTCTTTCTCCAGGGCTTGAAATGCAACTTCACGTGCAACCCGACCATCGTAGAAATTGTGCCAGGATGTTTGCACCAGTTTATTCATAGTCTTAATCCCAGCAAGCTCAGCAAGCCCTGTCTGCAGCTCTGTCAACTTGGTTTTTATATTTTCTTCTTCCCCATTCCATGCCAGTGCACTAAGCAAGCGACCAAAACTGGTTGCCGTTGTGGATCTGATTTGTTGGCTTGGGTCACGGGTTGCCGGCACATAAACCACCCGAATTTTACTCCGGTCTCCCGGCAGTACTCGACGGCGGTTTCCATCTGCAATTTTCACGGGATCATCAGAGCTCGTTAAAACCCACCATATTGATTGCTCGACATCTCCGTCCGGAGTACCATCGTTATTCCAGGTTACCTCCAGACGAACACGACAAAATGGTAGACCTCCGGGCTCATCAACAATCATTTGATTAAATGTCTCTGGAATAGCTGTGAGATCGGCATCTTCCATTTCAAGTTCGGGGAATACTATCCGACATTCGATGGTCAGGTTACGGGATGCACGGGCTCGCAGGTCTTCACCGGCGGCAAGGTGAAAGTCAGAAGGAACAACCTGTCTTTGAGATTTTGATTCACCAAACAGCCTGGTCATAGCGACCATGGCCGCCGTTTTACCAGAGGCATTAGGTCCGACAAAACTGGAGAGATCATCGAGTTGTATGGTCTGCCCGGCATCGTCAAAACACCGAAAACCATATATACTGATAGATTCTATTTTCATTTACTCAAGTACTCTTTTAATTTCTTAACCCCTGAAATGGCATTTTTCAGCTCAGATTCATATAGTGGAACCAACGAAGAGTGGGAAGCTGGATTCATAATTCTTTGGAGGATGTCTTGGATTTCTGCAATGAGTTTTTCTTTGTTATCTTTCAATTCATACTGTTTAATAAGATAGGAGATAAGCTCATTTTTCAATCCGGTTAATCTACTTTTTTGATAAGCGGTTAAAGAATCATCTTCGGCGAAATTTGTTTGTAATTTCTTGATTACATCAAGCGACAGTTTTTTATTAACGAACAGTTTGTTGAAATCTTTGCGGCTGGTTTCAGTGATCTGATTGAGGGCATGATTCAGATTGTTGGACAATGGTTCAAAATTGCCGTTTTCGGCGGCAGAATTAAGGCCTTTCAGGTATTTGGTTAAAAGTGCTTCTGTCTCTTTCCGTAATTCATTACCACAAGCATCATAATTACCGTCAGCAAGGAATGCCTGGGCCTTTTCAAGGGATGTTCGATCTCTTTTTATGGTTGGGGGACTGTTCTCGTCTTCCTTGGCGTAGAAATTGTAGTATTCCCACTGCTGAGGGGAGGTATGTCTTTTTATCAGTTCGTAAAAACCTTTATCGTGGGTCAGGATGATTTTCTGGAAACCATCGAAAAAGTGTAAATCTGGATCGTTATCCTGATTAAGAATCATTTTGATAATCGGCATCCGGTTTGACATGTCCAGACTGATGAGCATATCGTCAAGAACTAGAATCTTGAAATCCGTGGTCTGAACCCGAGTGCGTAAAGCGCCGATGCGGATGCCAATGGCAATTCTTGTTAACTGGGCTTCATTTAGGAATGACTGAATTCTGTGGATTGGTTTCCATTTGGTGCTCTCTTTCTGAAAAACTTCGACAATCAGTTTGATGTGAAGGCTGTTATGACGATTAGCTTCGTTTTCAGGTTGCCAAAGCTTGGTTGTTACTTTATTGAAATTAAATTTTTTTGCAAATTGCAGTGACAGGCGAATAACGTCTTTATTGTCAAAAAAATGTTTTTTGATGAAATCGTTAGCATTGGCCTGAATTTGTGACAATAATGTTTCAATTTCGGAATTGAGCGCCGCAATCCGCTGTCCCACCGATTCAGCTTTCCGTCCCCTAACCGGCCTACCAGTTGGTGTCCTTTCTACATCTGAGGTTTTAGCTTTAATTTTTTCGAGCATGACATGGTTGGCATCATCCATCAAGAAGGGGAAAATGTCACGCTCGAAAACCGGCCAGAGGTTTACCTCTTGTTTGTGGGTAACGGCGTAGAAATTGTGGAGCAACTTGTAGTTTATAAAATCACTGGCTTGGTTCAATTCTTGAATGATGGTATCGCTATCTTTATTGCTGGTTATAGTGTCGTGGGAAATTGTATAGACATCTTTTTTACCCTGTTCATCTATGGTGGTCAAATCAATGAAGGAATTCTCATCTTCGCTGGTAAAAACATTACGCAGGCTCTGGTGGGTTGACTTATCTGACTCGGTAAAGTTTTTGAAGTATTTTTGAATCTCTTCTTTTTTTTTGATGCTACTTTGGGTCAGAGTATACAAAGCCCAGAATAGCGATGATTTCCCGGAGCCGTTATTGCCATAGGCGAGAACATTTTTACCTTTCAACTTAAAAACTTGTTCCTGTTGAAAGGCTTTGAAATTCCCGATTTTGATCTGATGAATTTTTTTCATCTAGATTCCAGAATGGGTTTAAGGATTTCAGGACTGCGAACGGCAAAGAGTTTGATGCGATTGCGGACTTCACTGTCAGGATGTGACCATCTGTCGTGGAGCTGGTTGATGATGTTCTCTTTTTCGCTATCTTGTAATTGCTCAAATTTTCGGGCTTGCAAGACTTCCGCTATTTCTTTTTCGACGAATTGCGTGATGTCTATTTGTTTTTCTTTCATGTGGTCGGCGAAGTAGAGTTGGAAGACAAGACCATCGAGAACTGATTCAAAATTTACGGTTTCGGATTTAAGTTTATTGGCTTTAGAAAAGATAACTAAATCTACTAGAACTTCAAAAGGCAATTGTTTTTGTCTTTCTATTTTGGCGATAGGAAAATTTTCAACATATTGTTTTATGTAACGCCTTGTATGTCCTCTAATATCGGTAGAGATGAAGGGGAAATACCAACTCAGTAAACAAGAATTCAATATAGCAAGGAGGTATTTCAGTGAGTTTCCAGTCATTATATATGCCGTATTTAAAACAAATATAGCATCCTTGCTAAGTGTGAAATTTGAAATCGGAGACATTTCTAGCCAAATAATTTTATCTCTTTCAAATCCACCAACATATGCACAATTTCTTAAATTATATGGCGTTACACCTCTATCCTGACGTTTAGATATGGTTTCCCAATAAGTATCTAAATATTTCTTTACAGCGGGATACAGGTCAATGTCTACTGGTTTAATCTGCTCATTACGATCTTTGTCAAAATAACCATTGTGAGAATTTATCAACCATAAACCGGCAAATTCGGCATGGTATCTCTTGATGTCTTTTCCTCGTAAAACCGGCTTCAATATTTCATCAGATTTTGGGTCGGCAGCTATTAATTTATCTCTTTTCTCTTTGGAAATAATAAACGCTTCATTATATCCTGTCTTGATTCCGTAATTAATGGAAATATCCCACTCTTTAAGAGGTGTACCAACTGCTTCAATTTGATTTTTTATATCAGTCAAATGTTTGGGCATTATTAAAAAAGACTCGGTTGAAAAAATTGCGTCCGTAGGAACACTGTGTTCTATCATTTTATCCAGAAATGTCTCTTTTTTATAAACACGGCTTAAATCCCAAACTTTCGGCTCTGTTTCAGACGCTCCTTTGGCAAAAATCAAGATGTTTGTATACGTTGTAGCCGCCTCAAAGATTGGAGAATCTCCGAAATCAATCAGTTGTTTGATGGTTGTTTCGTCAAGGAAATATTTACGGGTTGCCATTCCATACTTTGCCCGCATCCATTTATTGGAGGTAATAAAACAGAGATGCCCACTGTTTTTCAAAAACCTGTTGCCCTGCTCATAAAAAAGCGAATAAATATCACCGGTTTTCACATAAGTTTTATAACTCTGCGCTTCCCAGTCTTTCTGGCATTGTTGACCGCTGAATTTTTGAATCTGTACATACGGCGGATTGCCAATTACAACATCAAATCCATCCTTAATACCAAACATCCATTCAGGATCAAAAAAAGGGGATGAAGCATTCTGGTCATACGGATCCCATTGGGCAAGTAGACAGGAAGTTTCATTATCCCAACCATCCATAATCAACTGTTCCCCCATTATCTTTCGTAAATCTCGATCTTTATTTCTATATTTCCGTTTGGTATCAGGATCTTTAACAGAAAAAATTTTATGCCTAACCGTTTTCAATTCTATTGTAAGTTTTTTGATATCATCATTTATCCTTGATAGAGACAATTGACCGCTAGATTTCTCAATGCCAATCAGCGTATTGGCGGCGACAAATTTTGTTTCCAGATTCGGCAAGGGACGAATGCCAAAATTGGGTTTGGTTGTATCAACTTTCTGATCCACCACCAGAGAGATGAAAAAACGCAACTTGGAAATTTGAGCGGCAATAGGCTGGATATCCACACCATAAATACAATTTTCAATCAAAAAAAGTTTCCGGGCATAATCAGGATCATTGACCTGCTGATCAAAGGCTTCGTTGATTTCAATCAGTTTTTGTTTCCGGGCCTCCTTGTCCGCAAGGTGAAAAACCGACTCTGTCTCCTGCAGTGCCTTTTCCATCTGCAGCTCTTGCCAGAAGCTGTTAAGTGGATCAACTTTCTGCAGAATATGCACCATTTTCTGCAAAATCCCCATGGGGAAGGCCCCGGAACCACAAGCCGGATCAAGGATGGTACAGTGATCAAGAGCCTTGATGATTTTGTTCTGTAAGGGTTGATTGTCGGCAAATGGGTTCCCGGGATCGAAAGAGAGCAATTGATGGAGGTTGGTATCCAGCTCAGCTTCCGGCATATTCCACTCTTTTACCGTATATTTCAAATAGGCAATCAGACTCTCATCAACCATGTAGTTGACAATCTCTCGTGGAGTATAAAATGAACCGGTCTGCTTCCTGGCCGTAGTCTTGGTCTCTGGATTATAGCTGGCCAGCAGGTTTTCAAAAACTTTGCCTAACAGTTCCGGGTCAAGAGCAATATCTTCTTCGATGGGGGTATTTTCAGCGATGGTAAATTTATAGGATGCAAAAATATTGATTAATCCTTTGACCACGGCCTGTTCGGTTTTTTTATTTTTAATGCCAATAACCGAACTGAGATCCGCTGCCTCCTTCAAACCAAAGAAAAGATAATCAGGAACTTTGAGCGGATTATCATTCCGATCGGAGAAACCGTCTTCATAGACGATCACATCGCCACCTTTTGGACCTTTTTTGTTTGAGTGCGGTTTGTCCAGGCACTCAAAAAGACCGCCATTCATAAAGGGAACAACCGATTCAACCAAGGAGATAAATTCCTCTGGCTTTTTAAAACAGACTTCATAACGTAGCAGATTAGTAGTATTCCGATTCTGCCTGTCTTTACGAAAGGCTCTTCTACCCATCTCCTGATTCAATGTTGCAAAAAAGAGGTTTTGCAGGATGGCTTTGTAGTAATGGCTCTTGATATTGGGGGTGAATAGCTCAAAAAGAGTGCCGTCATCTTTGATGTGATATGGCGATAAATCCTTTAAGATTTCCTTTTTTAAATATTCAAGATCGAACAGTTTCTCCGGGATCAGCTTTTTCTCTTTAATAAACCAAACGAACAAAAACCTGGTTAAAAGCCTGATAACATTTTTGGCGTTATGTTCATGAATTAACTCTTCAAGCCGGTTGTGATCTTTTTTACCGGTTTCTTTGATAACATCATTGAGAGTAGGCGCTGATGGAAAGGACACTTCCTTGATAGCCCAGAAATACCAGTTGGAAAGCTCTTCATAGAATTTTTTATTGAGCAGTGAGACATTAAAAACGGTTTGCCAGTATGTATAGAGATCGGCGAAAGAATTGATGGCCTTTTTCCCCGACCGCGAGATGGCAAGCTCCGACAGAATCCGTAGATGGCCGGAATGAGGATATTCAAGATCAATATCCCTGAGCAAGGAAACCTTGCCAGCTTTTTCACCTTCCCGCCACTCCTGTATGTATTTCAGCCTTTCGGCGTTGGCAAAGGCGATATAGTTTTCATATTTGAAGATGACAACAACCGGGGTGTAATGAAATTCCCGGTTAAAGGCGCGGGTGATCTCGGCCAGTTGTGACCTGGTCGGCAACAGGCCATTTTCACGCGGGTTGAGAGTAACGCCAAAAATAAGGATGCCGTCGTAATCAGATTCGATTTTATCCGGTTCAAGACCGGCACACCCTTCAAAGGCGGCATCATCAACCATGCCCAGGAAATAGACGTCTTTCATTAAAAGGAAGGCTGGATGTTCTTCTTTATAGGTTCTTCCAATGATGTCTTGCGGACGAACCGATTCTTCGGCAATGTAGTTGACCGGAATATGTAAATCATGGAAAAATAACCGCAGAGCCGCATGAAAATCTTCTGTTTTGAAATTTTTTAACTCTAAATGCATCACTTACCGTCCAGTTTTTTTAATGATCTATTTTCTATCATTATTCGCATCTGCCGGATGGCAATCTGATTTAACTTCTGCAATCTTATCTCTGCATCAAGTCCCTCTTGGATCAACTCCGAATTAAAACTCTCCAGGTTGGATAAAACCACCAGTTGCTCAATGGTTGCGGTATCACGGATATTGCCTTTCTCATCCGGGTGTTCTTTTCTCCAGGCTGCGGCAGTTTTACTGAAAAGGGCAAGGTTTAAGAGATCCGCTTCATTTGCGTAGACAAAGTGTTGTTTCGACTTGGATAGATCATCGGGGATAAGGTGTTCTTTGACAGCATTGGTGTGAACCAGGTAATTTACTTTGGCAAGGGTTCTGGAGACGTTCCACTCAATTTGTTGTCTGCGGTTTTCATCGGATTTGAGTCGTTGAAATTCTTTAATGAGGTACAGCTTGAACTCTGCGCTTATCCAGGACGCAAACTCAAATGCTATATCCTGATGGGCGTATGTCCCTCCATAACGACCAACTTTAGATATCACTCCAATGGCATTTGTAGATTCAATCCATTTCTTTGGTGATAGTGTAAAGCTGTTGTAGCCGGCTTCATTTTTAAAGGTGTCGAATTCGACCCCTTTAAAATCCGGATTATTCAGAACCTCCCATAGACCGAGAAATTCAATGGTATTTTTACTGCGCATCCAGTTTTTGACAACATCTTTTGGCTCATGGGGATTTTTGTATCTGGCTATATCGGTAAGAGACAGGTAATCCTTTTGTTCTTTTTGAAATATAGTAACTTCCGTCCCTTTGACATCAATTTTTTCACTTTTCATGATAGCCCCTAACTGACTAGAAACCAGGTAATCAGATCGAAATTTTCAGCTTTGTATTTGTCGCTGGCTTTGATGTTTTGTTTTATTTTTTTGACTGCTGAGGCATCTCCGAATTTAAGTTTGGCAAGAATATCTTTTGCCTCCTGGCCCATTCGTTTTTTCGTGGTTCCATCTTCCTGCTCTTCTTCCTCAACTGCCTGTCTGGTCAGCCAGCGTTTAATTGCATTGACCAAGGATTGAATGGTTTCTTCCTCACCTCTATCGACACTTAGGTGAACATACCTATTTTTGTCCTTGTGTACCGCAAGAGCGTCCAGAACTTCTTTCTGGTTTAATAAAACAGGCCTGCCGTTCATATCAACATAAATAAGGTCATAGTTCTGGTATTGATGATTATTTGTTTTGGGAGGTTGGGCCGGATAACCGAGAAGCGCAATAATTCCTTCATCCGGACAAATCTTTTTGTCGGCCTTAAATCCGGTATAAACTCCTTTGGGCATCTGCAGATATTTCTCCTCATTTTCCTGAATTTCCGCCAGTAAATCCTGCCGATATTTTTCGAGGGATAAATCATCAAATCCTAATCCTTGTTCACTGACTTCAATATCATCCCAGGATGTCTGCATTTGCTGCATCATCCTGGCCTTCATCTTGTTTTCAAGCTTTTCATCAGTAGCCATCTGTGCAAAAGTATCGGAAAACTCCAACTGAACCTCAACGCCAGCCAACTTCATGGCTGCCATGCGATGCTCGATCCGCCCCTGTAAATTCAGATATGAATTGATGTTGCTGGAAGGCCAGAAATTAATGCCGAATATTTTTTTATTTGGTGAACCCAATCTGTCGATACGCCCCATTCTTTGAATAATCCTAACCGGATTCCAATGGATATCATAATTGATCACCATATCGGCATCTTGCAGATTTTGTCCCTCACTCAGGGTATCGGTTGCAATCAGAATATCAATGGGATTTTGAACCTGTCTATATGTCTGGTTGTTATTGTCGGCAAGCCAGCTTATCCAATCAACAAAGGCTTTCTTTTCATCTACATTGTTTTGTTTTGGTTCAAATTGCCACTCCTGTTCTTTGAACAGTTTGGTAAACGGAGCAAAACGTTGCAGAATTGTTTCAAATTTTTTAGTTTCCTTGGTGGAATCGTCAGTCAGGGAGCCACTGCCACTGACCATGGCTATTTTACTAAACCCTCTGGCCTTAAGCTGGTCAAAAATATAGTTTGCAGTATCCCTGTAAGCCGTAAAAATAACAAGTTTTTGATTGTTATCATTTCTGCCTGAATGCTGCTTTGCCCGTATTTTTTCGATAAGCACCTGTAGTTTATCATCAGAGCTTTGGTAATTATTTGCCTTTTTTATTTCCTGGTTTATTTTATCCTGAAAACGCGACAAGTTGGCAAACAGGTTATCGAGGGCATCGATATCTTTTTTGAGATCCCTTTTATATTGCTCAAGATTTCCAGCGATATCGATTTCAGACAATTTTATTTTTCTCTTTTTCCCCAGCGTAAATTCTGATACTTCATCTTCTAAATCATCATCTGCAAACAGTTCGGTTTCACTATCTTCATCTAAAACACTATCGGTTTTTGCCGCCTGGTAGGTTTTAATTTTGTTTAAAGCATTTTGATGGTGATCCCTAATTTTTCCGACAGTTGAAAAAAATGAGTACCAGGAGGATTCCAACCTCTTAACCATAAGAATGTACATCATTTTGACCAGAAAAAATTCTCTCTGTTTCTCATCATGCAGGACATCCTTATCTTTTGCTACACCAGTTTCAATATAAAATGATGGCTGATATCCTGACAGCATTGGCGGAAAATGGTCAAAAAGTTCTTCAAAACTCTCAAAATTGCCGATCTGGCGGGGAGTAACAAAAATATTCTCAGGTTTGGCTTTCACTGGAAAATCGAACCCGGCCTGCTGCCCCTCTATCATTGTTCTTGTCCTGGCAACCGTGAGAGCGTCGGTTAATCTGAAAAAATTGCTGGGAAGTTTTTTAATAAATGTGCTTATTTGTGGACTTTCCTGCTCCCGCCATTCATTAAAAACCTTTTGAGAGGTACGGAAAGTATAATCCAGATTCTTAACACCCAAAGATTCATTAAAACCTCGGCTATTTCCCTGAACAATCAATTTAAATTGATTGCGTATATCATTCAGGGAGTTATTAATGGGAGTTGCGGACAGCATCAAGACTTTGATATCTTCATTGCGCTTCAGGATTTCTTCCACCAAAAATTTATATCTTTTGGATTTATCATTTCTTAAGTTGTGGCTTTCGTCAATAACAATAAGTTTTGGCTTATCATTGATAAAAAGTTTGTCAGACCGGTCTGAGTATTTTTCCATTCGCTCTAACTGTAAATCTGTATGAAAACGAATGAAAAATTCAAATTGGTCTTTTTCAAATTTTGAATTTTGGTATTTAAGGTAATGGTGCCAGTTGTATTGCAGCTTTTTGGGACAGATCAGCAGTATTTCTCTTCCCTGGAACTGAAAATATTTTATCACAGCAAGAGCGCTCCAGGTTTTGCCAAGACCAACGGCATCGGCCAGAATTGCACCATTGTATCTTTGCAGCATCTTAAGAAGGCTTAAGACACCCTTTTGCTGGAAGTGGTACAAACTATTGTAGATTACCGTGTTCTCAAGCCTGCCGACTTGCCGGGTAAATTCGGGATTATTCTGCTCAGAGAGCAATTGGCTACCAAACAATTCAAAAAGAACCTTGTAATAAAGCTCTTTTGGGCTGTACTCGATAAAGATTTTTTCAATTTCTTCGATTAAATATTGTTTGAATGGTTTGCTGTATTCTTTGCCATTTGTGTCAAGCAACGTCTTATTTTTATGGGCCTGAGGCTTTTTCCATAAGTCATTGAACCATAGTTTAAGTTCTTTGTATTGGTTGTTATTGCCAGTTTCGGCAATATTTAATTCGATATTATGGGTTGTTTTCAAACCTATGCCTGCCTCGGTCAGGTTTGAACTGCCTGAAATAAAAAAATTATCCCGGTCATCATTTATCTCTGGGGTAAAAAGATAAACCTTGGCATGGCAAAAGTTAGGTTCCAGAGTTTTTGCTTCAACTTTTTCCTGCTGGAGAAATTTTACGGCTTCTTTGGCTACGTTATTTAATTTGAGTGAAGCTTCAATGGTTATGTTTTCATTCAATAAGTCGAGAGTTCTGTTTGTGTCAATTTCAGAATTGACAATATCACCAAGGATGAAATTGAATTTCATTATCTTGTCATTAACTTGCTGAGCCAGATAAGCGAGAGCACCAACGGTAAAATAGCCGGTCACTACATCAAACCCACCTTCCTCTACATATTTTGAAATCCACTCATGTACTTTCCAGTTTTCATTTTCATTATCTAACAGCATATAAATACCCTTTTTAAAATGCTCATTTTGACCAGTGTTTACTGAAATAATCGGCCAGAATGTTCCCATGATCGAAGGCGATGGGGGATGGCAGATTATTTTGGGTAAAAATCCCGGCTTCAGCGGCGTCATCTCCGGCCTGTAGCACCCCCTGACCGTCAGCGATGAAAACCGTGCTGATGGTATGCTGTCGGGGGTCGCGGTCCGGATCGGAATAGGTATGAAACTGGCCTTTCAGGGTGACGGTGAGCAAGGTTTCTTCCAGAGCCTCGCGAATGGCAGCGGTTTCAAGAGATTCCCCATAATCAACAAAACCTCCGGGAATTGCCCAGCCATGGGGAGGATTGCGTCGCTTGATCAACACGATGCCTTCATGGTAACGAATGATAATATCAACGGTTGGCACCGGATTATGGTAAACCGGCAACGAATATCCACATTGAGGGCATTTCAGGATTCCTGAGCTCATTTATTCTCCTTCAGCCATTTTTGTACCAGCATTATTTCATCATCCCGATCTTTTATTTCACCGTTCAGTTTGGCATCCTTAAGGTGATTGAGAATGACCTTGAACTCGGGACCGGGATGCAGGCCCATGGCAATCAGATCATCGCCGGAAAGTTCAGGGGTGATAAACTGCAAGATGGTAATGTAGTTGGAAATTGCCCGCTTTACTTCTCGCTGACTATGGCCTGCCAGGATATAGAGATTTATTTCCAGTGGCAGCGGTGACAAAAGATTGACCAACATGGAATTTTTCAGCTGTCGATTGGTCAGATACTCTCTGGTCAGATCTTTAGCCACCGTGATCCCCTGCCGGCGCCGATCGAGAAATCCATAGGAAACAGACTGTTCCAGATTAAGACGGTTTGCCAGTGAGGCAGCCAGATCATGTTCCACATCGTTCAGAATACCCAGCAGGTAAACCTGCCATTTTTCAATCTTTTCATCCAGAAAAAGGTATTCATACCAAGAGATAACGTCGCGGACCGCCGGTAACAAGTGTTCCAGACAGGCATCACAATTGATTCCGGGAAAAACCTGCTGCAGGACCCCGAAATGATGAAGGCGGTGGAAAATTGGCAATGGATTTTTTTCGGCACAAATCATCTTTAACTCATGAATGATTCGCACTCCCGACAGCCGGTCAATAAAACTCATTTTGATCGCATTATTGATGAGATGCACCGTCTGCCGACCAATGGTAAAACCGAATTTCTGTTCAAAACGGACGGCCCGGAAGATTCTGGTAGGATCTTCAACAAAGCTTAAATTATGCAAAACCCGGATACTCTTTTCCTTTAAATCACGGAAGGCGCCAAAATGATCCTGCATTTCTCCAAAACGCTTATGGTTCAAACATATAACCAGTGTATTTACTGTAAAATCACGACGATAGAGATCTACCTTTAAAGAACTTCCTGATACCTTTGGTAGACTTGCAGGGGTATCATAATACTCCATTCTGGCACTGGCCACATCTATTTTAAAGTTATCAGGAAAGATAATAACTGCGGTCTGGAAAGTTGAGTGGATATGGCAACGATAGCTATAACGCTTGGCAAAAGCCCGGGCCAGGGCAATGCCATCTCCTTCGACTACAATATCGATATCTAGGTTTTTCTGTCTTCGAAGCAGATCACGGACAACTCCACCAACCAAAAAAACAGCCACACCAAGTTCATCCGCCAGGTCACCAATTTTGTGTAAAATTTCCATCAACTGCTTACTGAACTGTTCCCGTAACAGGGGGGCCGCATTTTTTATACCCATTTTACGGCTGCCACTTGCTCCATCATGGAACTCAGATCCTTTAATTGCCTGGGCATGAAGAACACCAAGCAGATCTTTGCGGGTGATGGCCCCGATAACTTGATTCTTCTCATCAATAACCGGCAGGAATCTCTGGTTACGTTCGACAATCATTTCCTGGATTTGGAGCAAATCAGCATCCTTATGTACCGGCTGATAATCAGTGGTCATATAATCACGAACCTGGACCTTCTTTAGCCCATGGTAAACACCCTTCTCTACCACCTGTCGGGTTATAATGCCGCACAAAGTATGATGATCGTTATTGACCACCGGCAAAACATTGATGTTATATTTCGTCAGCAGAGAGGCAGCATCCGCCAGGGTTGCATCTTCCTTAACCGTCAGGACCGGCGAGGTCATAAGGTCAGCAGCAATTAGGGATGATTCGACTTCCTGAGCTAAAACCGCCAGCAATTTTTCCCGACATTGAATCAGGGTTAAATCCCTGGCAACCGCCGACGCGGCAGACTGGTGGCCGCCGCCGCCAAAATGATTAAGGATATGGCCAACATCCGCATGGGGATTGCGGCTGCGGGCAATCAGGTAGACTTTATGTTCCATCCTCACCAAGGCAAAAAGTACCGCAATTTTTTCCATATCACGCAAACGATGGACAATCAGGGCAACTTCCGGCACAAAAAAATCCCGGCTGGCTTCTGCGATAACAATTCGCTGACCGTGAATAATTACCTCCCTGGCCGACAACAACAAGTCATTGAGCAGTGAAACCTGGCCGCTATCCAGGGTGGTATTGATGACCTCGGCAACCATCTGCAGGTTAGCTCCCTGCTGGAGGAGATAGGCTGCTGCCTGAAAATCCCGCACGGTGGTGGTATCATAGGTAAGCGAGCCAGTATCTTCATAGATACCAATCATCATGACTGTTGCTTCATCCGGTAAAATCTTAAGATTTTTCTGCCGTATCAATTCAACCATAATGGTAACGTTTGCCCCCACCGGCTCAATCACTTCTTCCATTGATACGGAAATATCGCCAGGGCTGTCCGGATGATGATCATAAAGATATATCTCAACTTCTGGACGATCAACCAACTCAGCAAATTTCCCGATACGTTCTTTTTGCCGGGTATCGACAATAATCAGCCGGGTAACCTGCTCAAGGTCAATTTCTTTCAATTTTTTAAAAGGATAGGCATAGGAATAGGAATGAAGGAAAAAATTACGGATACTCTTTTCCTGGCTGCCGGGGAAAACCATTAGTGCATCAGGATAGAGATGGCGGGCGGCAAGCATGGAAGCCAAGGCGTCAAAGTCAGCATTCAAATGGGTGGTGATGATATCCATAGCACCTGCATCTTAACATTCTGAATTGTTCTAAAAACAGCCCTGCCTGTCGGCGGACACGGCTGAAAAAAATTACCAGGATGTTCCGTCATGGCTCTCACTCATTCTCGCCGGCCGTCCATGGCCGGCTTCCGAGGCGTCCGCCGCGAATCACCATCACGGTGATTCGTTCGGCGGCCAATACCGCTACGAGCCAAACCCGAACATCCGGTAATGTATTCTTGGCAATGCAAGTCAGAAAGTTGGGCAAAATAAAGTTATTTATCCAGCTGTTCCCGTGGATGAAATTGCCGATATACCTGCCATAAACGTTTACTGTCCACATGGGTATATATCTGGGTGGTGGAAAGATCCGCATGTCCCAGTAAACTTTGCACCACCCGTAAGTCGGCACCTCCGGCAAGCATATGGCTGGCAAATGCGTGGCGCAAAAGATGTGGATAGACTCTCTGGCGAATGCCAGCCTGCCTTGCATACCGGGTGATATTTTTCCAGAATCCCTCCCGGCTCAAATGTTTTCCGGAACGATTGAGAAAAAGATATTCACTGTGACGTTGTTTGAGCAACTTTGGACGGGTTCCCTGCAGATAATCGACTATTTCTCCCAGGACCCCGAAGGGCAAGGGAATCAAGCGTTCCTTATCGCCCTTGCCAATAACACTGATCACCCCGAGATTGAAATTTATCTGGAACAAGCGTAAGAAAACCAGTTCAGAAACCCGAACACCGGTTGCATATAAAACCTGTAACATTACTTGGTCGCGCCGTCCCAGAACGGTATCATGATTCGGTGAAGCCAGCAATTGTTTGACTTCTTCAATGGAAATAACCGGCGGCAAAGTTCTTCCCATACGCGGGGCTTCCAGATCCAACAGAGGATTACTGGAAATAAGTTCCCGACCGCGAAGAAAACGGAAAAACATTTTCAGTGCTGATAGTTTGCGCCGGATACTTACCGATGCATAGGATTTGTGCAGCAGAAACTGGTAGTGAGTCAGTTGGGTTATAGATAAATCATCCAGTGAGTTTATTCCCAGCGTGGCTACGTAGGCGGCAAAATGTTCTAAATCTCCCCGGTAGGCTTCAATGGTACGGGGGGATAATCCCCGCTCCATGGCCAGGTAATCCAAAAATGCCTGTTTCAGCTCATCCAGTTTCGCTGATAAATCACGATGATGTTTCAAACCCGGATTCAACCCCAAAATTTTTCAATTCTCCGTTTGTATCTCCCAAAGGGCTGATCATTGATACCGCGTGTTTATAAATCAGATGGCTGGTATAGCCGTCATTAAGTATAAGGCAGAAATTATCGAAACTGGTAACCATACCTTCTCCCCTTGAACCGTTGACCAGATCAATGGTTACCCGTATTCTTTCACGCCGAATCCGGTTGAGGAACTGATCCTGAACGTTGACAATCTGTTTGCTCATCTTTACTCCTGACTGAATTAAGCGGTTAGCCTTTAGCAGTTGGCTATTAGTAACTTACTCCTGAATTCCTGTCACTCTTTTCAGTACCCCCTTGAGGGGTATGAAAAACAAGAAATTGTCGGGAATACATCCAGGATGTTCGGGCTTGGCTCATAGCCGTGTCTGCCCTGCCTGCCGGTAGGCGAGAATGAACAAGAGCCATGCCCGAACATCCTGAAAAATTTGTTTTGGGTCGCGGGCGTTAGCCCGCGTTAGTTTAATAAGTACAGTGCTTTTACTGTTGCATACTGCCACTCGCTAGGTATTTTTTCTTATTAACACAAAGCATTAATTTACCTAATCTAAAGGCTAACTGTTAAATGCCAGGACATCGTGGACACTTTTTAGTGCCATGACATCGTGGACAAAAGTTCTGTGACAATCGAATAGACACATGTCATTCTTCTGAACATCATACTAATATGGAGGTGTTCATGAAG
>Ga0307991_1000030_pt1 | contig 123599 bp, 154 predicted proteins | sample EllFjometagen131_FD_203146 | JGI IMG/M metagenome (GOLD analysis project Ga0307991, IMG submission 203146) | Marine microbial communities from Ellis Fjord, Antarctic Ocean - #131 | ecosystem: Environmental > Aquatic > Marine > Unclassified | place: Southern Ocean | collected 2014-10-08
ATTTTTGTATGTCATTTTTTACCTCATTGTCTTCTTTGTCATTCTTTTCAGTAATGTCAAGTTTCTTACCTGTTTCTTTTTCAAGGAATTCTTTAATCCTATTTGTTAATCCAGGTATGTGACTTTCCTCTTCAATCTTTTTTATTGCTCTTACTGCAATAGATTCAAGTTTTGGTTCACATTGTAGCCAAACAATTCCATTTTGACCGACGACCATTTTTGCGTCAGTTGCTTGTTTTATCATATTAACCATTGAACCTTTCTTTCCAATTATTCTTGGAACTTTATGTGTGTTCACATGAATAATTCTTCCGTTGTATAATTTCCTTAGACCAGGCCCATTAGTTGATAAATCAACTAAGTTTTGTCCACTAACTTTTGTGATTTTACAAAATACGTAATCCCCTATCTTATATATTTTTGATAGGTTTCCTTTTTGTGGGTAACTTCCGTATCCTCCACTTCCGCCAACTTCTTTTGAAGAAAGCATTGCGTTGTATGCACTGTTAATATTAAGTCTCCATGCATTCATTCCAACATCAATAACTTTTGCAATAATTACATCATACTTTTTAGGATGATATCTTCCTGCCATAGGTATTGTTTTGATAACTTTTCCTTCTAAATGAATTAATCCTAACTTGTTTGCTAAAATTTTATCATTAGTTCTATACGTTCCGTAGCTCGGTAGAAAGTCAAACCCTTCGGCTAATACTTGTCCGGGTACTACCACGTCTCTGTCTTTAACAAGAAGTTTACTTTCTTGTTGTTTATTTTCTTTATTTTCCATTTTATTCCTCTGTTTTACTTAATTATCTTGGTTATTGCTCCTCCATGAGTAGCATTATTTAATTCATCAAAGAACTCTGTTTGTAGTCCTGCTGGTATTTCAATTAAGCCATACCACGAACCATCATTTAACCATTTATTTTCTTTTATCACTCCGTACTTTTTTGCAATTCCGAAGATTGCATGTGAATGTGCTGCATCAACTTTGACCTCGATTGTTTTGTGATCAAATTTTATTGGAAGAATAGGTTGTAATAATTTTACAATATCTGGAACCTGATCTTCCACTGTAACATATTCTTTAAATTTTACTTTTGCCTCTTCAAATGCATTTTCAATTCTTTGAAGTGGATGTGGCATCCCTGTTTTAGGGTCAATAGCATTTCTGTGAATTATATTAAGGAGCTTTTTCTTTTTTTGTTCCCTAATTTTGTTTCTGTGTTCTGCAGTAAGCTGAATCTCTCCTTTTTCAAGAATAATTTTTGCAACTTCAAGTACATTATCAGTTCCAAATAGAGATTTCATTATTGTTTCAGAAGCAAGTTCACCTTCTTTCGTATTAAAAAATATTTCTTGACTTTTAAGAATATCCTCAATGTCTATTTTTTGCCCTTCTTTAAATGAGATTGCTAAATCAGGATCAACATTTATCTCAAATAACTGTCCGCCTTTTTTTAGCCGAGCAATGTTAATGTTGAAATGTTCTTTTTCAAATGTTTTTCTTTGATCCATTTCAATTACCTCCTAATTGTAATGCACTAAAAAACTTGTTTTTTATTTGTATTTTTGTGCCTCCTAATTTATTTTAGGTATTTCTTTAATTGTTCTGCACTCAGATTCACTATTTTTTTATCCTTTTCTTTGATGTATGCTGCATCAAGTCTGTCTGCATTGAACTCTTTTCCAATAAGTTTTGCCAGTGCTTTTGTTACCATTTTTAGGGCGTCTTCAATAAACATGCTTTCTTTGTATTCTTTATGAAGAGTTTCTATCATTTCACTTTCAAATTCTCCAATAGCATTTGCTTTAAACTCAAAAAAGATTCCTGTGGGATCAGTTTGATAAAGTTTAGTGCCTGTTTCATCAGCACCAGTTACTAACATTGAAACTCCAAAAGGTCTTAATCCACCTGATTGTGTGCAAAGTTGTTTTAGTGTGCAGATATCTTTTACAATTGTTAAAACATCAATTGGTGAATCATAAGTTACTTTGTGCTGTTGAGCTTTTAATTGTGCTCTATCAACTAAAACTCTTGCATCAGATACAATTCCTGCTGCAGTAGTCATTACGTGATCATCTATTTTGAAAATCTTTTCAACACTCTCTGGGATTATTAATTTGTCAATTATTCTTTTATCTGTAACTAGTAAAACCCCATCTTTACACTTTACTCCAACTGCAGTACTTCCTTGTCTTACAGTTTTCTTTGCATATTCGACTTGTAATAATCTACCGTCTGGGCTGAACATTGTTATTGCTCTATCATAACCCATTATTTGATGTTGTCCTGGCATTTGTTGCATTTCAATTTCCTCCATTACAAATGTGTTTTGGCTTTTTTTAGTGAGCCTGACACATATCTTGATACGATTCCAATATTTTCTTTTTTATTTAGAAAAACAAAACTCGCTTTTAATCTATCGATACTTTTTCTGTTTGTCATAATAATTCCTTTATTCTCTTTGACTTCTATTTTTCTAAAGTCCATTGCTGCAAAACCAATAATTCCATATAGCTCTCTGCATTGATTTTCTATACTTCTAGCTATTATTAAACCTTTTTTTGGGTTTAAAACTTCATAGACTAGGTATCTAGTTTTCAAACGTAAACTAGGACTTAATGCCTTTAGTTTTGCACTATTTTTAGATTTTGTACTCAATATCATCATACTCTTAAAATCTGTCTGTTGACAATGTTATTTATCTGTAGAGAAGTAAACATTGTCCAAATATGTTATAGTTATTTGCCTCCCTAACCTTTAGAATGCCTTAATTATTTATAAAGTTAATTGTTACCTTTGCTTTAGTAATGTTTAAATAATCTAGTGCTTTTCTCTGTTTCTATAACACTTATAGGGGGATTATAATGGCATTTGTAAAAGCACCAAAAACACTAGATCACGTTCAATGGCTAATTAGTGAGCTTAAAGCTAGAGAAGATTCTAAGCTTATTCACAAAAAGTTTTTAGAAAGATGGGATAAGGAGTTGGATACAACCTATTCTAAGTTTGGAAAAGTTGAATTATCTAAATACGCTGCGCTTCCACAAGAAGATAAACCTTCTTTATTGTTTATGGAGATGTCTAGTATTCATAATTTACTAAAGTCTTCTTTAAATAAAAATAAGCGATACCTACAGGCTGAATTAACACCAAAAATGATGATTGCAAGATTAAAGAATGCGGTTAATGTTTATATCGGTGATTTATTAGATTATGCTGTTCCTCATGTTGAATATAAACAAGGTGAGCTAGAAAGTATTAAGACCACTGATCTTTCAGGAAAGCTAAAAAAAGATTCAATTGCAAATGCAACCAAAAGAAAAAATTTGGTTGATCGCGTTAATTTAACAGTTTCAGAAAACGAGTTTGGAGAAGGATATGATGAATTTAATCCTAAAGAATCTGTTAATGCTATAAGAGCCAAGTATCTTGAGAAAAATGAGCTTGAAGTTTACGAACTTAATTCTGAAGAGGAATACATTGCAGAAATATACGGCCGTCCTTGGTAATCCTATTTACGCTCTAAAACATAGATAACTTTACTCATGCTTTTATGAATGTAGAGTTCGAAGAAATCAACAATTTTCCATTTCTTATTTATTATACTCTTGCTTGTTGTGCTTGGCATTCCAACAACTATTTTTTTAGAATGTTTAAGTGCAACATCAAAAAACTTCTTGTAGAGTTTTTCTAGTTCCATACTAATTTTAGAGTTTTTACCAAAAGGTAAGTCTGTAATAATGCAATCATATTTTTTATTTATTGTTAGTGCGTCCCTACGTTCTAGATGAACTTTGTTTATTCCAAGATGTAAAAGATTCAATTTTGCTTTACCAATTGCTCTTTTGTCAATATCATAACCTGTAACTTTAAAACCATATCTTGCTGCTTCAATAAGTATCCCTCCTGCACCACAAAATGGATCTATTAATTTGCCTTTTCTTAACCCAGAAAGATTTATCATTGCCTTTGCAAGTTTTGGGCTAAGTGTTGTAGGCATTTTCTCAGGGAGTTCTTTATTCTCTCTTTCTTTTGCATCGTCTTGGTTTTGCCAGATTGTCTGTATAATAAAGTATTTAGTTTTGCTTTTAATAATAGAAAATAAAGTATTCGGTTCTTTAACATTAACAATAGGATTAACTCCTCTATTCTTTAAATTTCTTATAATTAGTGAGGCAAAAAATTTAGTTTTTTCTAAACTTTCTTTTCCAAATCCACTGCACTCAACTTTGAAATCTTTTTTGTAATATTTTCTGAAATCAATTTTAGATATTGCAATTTTAACATCATCTAATTCTTTGCTAATTGAAATTATCCTATTTATAGATTTAATAAGACCAAAACTAGATCTTTTTAACCTAAGTTCTTTTAATATTGGTAGGCCTTCTATGATTAAAAAGTCATCTATAAGATGATATTTCTTTGGTTTTAAAATTCTTACTGCTTCAGATATACTTAATGCTATATTTTCTTTGTTTAAGTTCAGTAAATACATGATTTTAGCTAAAATGAAATACTTTAAAAAGTATATTATTCTCCTTCAAATTATGGATAAAATAAAAATCACAATACTTACTGAACTAGGAACTGAAAAAACTTGTGTAAAGGATGTAAAAGAGTTTTTAGGTGTAGATTCAGAAACATTTGAGGAGTACATAACATTTGAGATAAATAATAATACAAAAAATCTTGAAGACTTGTTTAAATTTTCACTTCTTAGCCAATCAGCAAATAAAATAATTATTGAAATTGCAGAGTTTGAATTTAAAGATGAATCTTCTTTGAAAGAAAAGATAAAATCTATTGTAAAAACAAAAGAATTTGATTATTGGTTTAAGGATAATCCTAGATTTTTTGTTAGATGTGAACATGATAGTAAAGAATTTACTTCTGGAGATATTGAACCTGGAGTAGGGTCGATAATAATTGGCCAATATCCTGAGTTAGAAGTTTCAATGAATAATTCTGATGTAAAAGTTTTATTATACATTCAGAATGATAAAGCAATTTTCGGAATTGATTTAACTAAAAGCAATTTAAGTAAAAGACAATATAAACTTATTAATTCAGGCAAATCATTAAGGGCAACAATTGCGTATCACTTACTTAGGGAAATTGATTTTAAAGAGGGTGAAATTCTTTTAGATCCAAATTCTAAAACTGCTGAAATAATTATAGAAGCAGCATTATGGTTAAGTAAGATGCATAATTTTTATGATGCGGTTTTTCATGCAGCTAACTCTAAAATATTTAAAGATATTGATACAGATAAAATAGTTAAAGAAATAAAGTTGAGTGCAAAAAAGAATTTACTCAAACTAAAAAAGAATAAATTACTTTTTGCATATTCAGATTTGCTAAGGGATTTAAATGCAGGAAAATCGAATGCTAAGGTTGCAGGAATACTTGAACTAGTACAATTCTCAAAAGTTTCTCTTGACTGGGTTGATACTAAATTTGATAAAGAGATTGTTGACAAGATTATAACCACGTTACCTTCTGAGTCAAAGCATATTGCATTGAGTCCTATTAAGAAGATATACTCTGAATTTCTTTCTCAATCAAGTTATATTATTAAACCTAAAGGAAAAATAGGTGTTTTAATTCAAAAGCCAGAAGCGTTTATCGAGTTAATGGGTAAAAAGCAAAAAGCTCTTAAATTATTAAGTTCAGATACTATAACTGTAGGAGAGTTGACTTATACTTATTTAATAATTTCAAAATGATATCCTTATATTAATGTAAGAATATAATTAGGATATCAAGCAATAATCTGAGATCATTGAGCATTCAAATTTGTTAAATAGTCACAAAAAAGTTTGTTGTGCCTATTTTGAGAATAATAGGGTGATAAAATGCCAATTTGTAATTTATGTGGTTCTAAAACAGAAAGAGTATTCAAAGCAAAGATAGAAGGTGCAGAAATGATTGTCTGTGCTAATTGTTCAAGGTTAGGAACTGCTGTTGAAGAGATAAGGGTTGAAGAAGAACCTATTTATGAAGAAGAATCTAAGTATGTGCGAAATGTTCCTTCTAGCAGACCTAACAATACGGTTGAGGTTATTGTTTCAGACTATGGTAAATTAGTCAAACAAGCAAGGGAAAGAAAGGGTTTAAAGCAAGAAAATCTTGCTAAAATGCTTGCAATAAAAGAGTCTTTGCTGCATAATATTGAATCTGGTCATTTTGAGCCAGGTGTTGGTTTGATTCAAAAACTAGAGAAATTCTTGCATATTGCTCTTATACAAAAAGTTGAGGATAAGCCTATTAAGCTACAGCATGTTGAATCTGGCCCAATGACGCTTGGAGATATGATTAAAATTAAGAAAAAATAAAAAATGTTACTACAGACTTCTTTTTTGTTTTCTTTATAAACAAAACACAATATTTATATATAAAATAACTTACTTAAAGTAAAGAAGGGGTGAAACTACGCTAAAATAGTCATTTACAAGAATTATCTCTTGTAAAGCTTCAAAATTTTTTATGTGTAGAATTTTGTTGTAGGCGTTATAAGTATTATTCTTTACCTTCGTGGTTTAGAACAAATAGCTTGCGGTTTTAGCTTTCGAAAATCGATTTGATTTTTAAAATAATATTAAATTAGTAAAAAGGTGATTTACATGGTAAAAGATAACTTGGTAAGAGATATTGATGATTTAGATTTTGAAACTGAAAAAGGTTCTAATGAAATTGAAGATTTAGAAGATATTAGCGAAGAAGAACTTCAAGAAATCGAAGAACTTGTTGAAGAACCTAAAAAGGTTAAGAAAAGACGTAAAAAAATTGTTCCTATCAAAATAAAACCTAAAAAGAATAAAAAAAATAAAATGGAAACTAAAACCAAAAAGAAAAAACCAAAAAGTAAAACTAAGAATTCTAATAAATTATTATTTTCTTTAGTCGCAGTATTAGTTGTTTTAGCAATTCTTGTTGCAGCATGGTTCACATTTGCACCTGTAACAAGAAGTAATGGTGTTATGGCTTATGTAGATGGCGTTGCAATATATGAATGGGAATTAAATGCAAAATATGATACTGTTGCAGCAACATCTTTCTTCCCAGTAACAAAACAAGACGTTCTAAATTCTTTAATTGAAAAAGAATTACTTACTAAAAAAGCAGAAGAACTTGGTATTGTTGTAACCGCTACTGATGCTGAAGAAAGTCTTAATGAGTTAATCGCTCAAAGAGGGTTAACAAAAGAACAGATAGAACAAAATCTTGCAGCTACAGGGTTAACTCTTGATAATCTTTTAGATGATTTCAAAAACTTTATTTTGATAGATAGAATTGCAAATTTAACATTCAGAGAAAATATAACTGTTGAGAATAATGAAGTAATTGATTATTTAGCAGGAAAGGTTCTTGTTAGACATATTTTAATATTATCTGATGAAGAAAATCAAGAAATATATGATCAATTAGATGAAATAAAAACAGAATTGGAAGAAGATAATTCTAAGTTTTGTGATTATGTAACTTCATTAAGTCAAGATCCAGGATCAGTTGATAGCTGTGGAGAGTATTTCTTTGGGGCTGGTGAAATGGTACCTGAATTTGAAGAAGCAGCATTTACTTTAGCTTCAGGTGAGTTTGAAATTGTTAAAACAACATACGGATATCATCTAATTGAGAAATTAGATTTCGATAATAGTATTATCGAAGGTGCTAAGAATAATATCTTGGCTGAAAAATCAGATCAGGCATATCTTGTGTTTATTGAAGAATTAAAATCTCAAGCAGAAATAGAAATTCTTTTTACAGAAGATACTACAGATGAAAATTTAGAAGAAGACACAGGATTTGAAATAATTGTTAGTGATGAAGGTAATGAAACTATGGATGAAACTATGGATGAATCTGAAGAGGTTGAAATAGTTGATGTTCCAGTAGAAGTAACTGATGATGTTGTTGAAGATCAACAAGAAATTGTTGAGGAAGTAGACGAAGTTATTGAATCTGAACCTGTGGTTGTTGAATCTGAAGATGATGAAGAACTTAAACCAGAGGTTATTGAAGAACTACCTTCTGTCAATCCAGTAATAACATACTATTATTCTGAAACTGATTCAAAAAGTAAAGAAATAACTCAGTTAATTAATGATTTAGAAACCCAAGAATATATTACTGTAAATTGGAAATGTATAAGGGTTAGTGATGAAGACAAACAGGTTTGTATTAGCTTATATGGCGAGTATGATTATGAAATTGCAATGAGTGAAGCTAAAGATCTTGGATTAAAATATGCTCCAACAATTATTTTTGATAATCAAGAATATGTTGGGTCTTATGCAGTTGAAGATGTTAGAGATGCAATATGTTTAATTGCTGGCTGTTAGTCTTTAAACGTTAATAGTTGAGCACTTTTTTATTTTTTTATTTTTTTATAATCTTGCCAGAATTATTATGTATTTAATAAATTTTATAAATTAGTGTTTTCTTAATTCATTAAAATGAGCAGAACAAATGTATCAATATTTGTTGCAGTATTGTTAATACTTGCAATTGTTGTGGTTAATGTAAATACAAATAAGTCTTTTGAAGGTAGTGAGGTTACTTCTTTTGTTATTAAAAGTAGTTTAGATGGGGATTTCCCTGTTTTAGATCAAGGCACCTATACTTACAAGGGAAATTTAAAAAAAGAGCTTGATAAGAATAATTATTCTGTAATGCCAGATTACGTAATTCTTTTTTACTCAAGAAAAATTCCTGGTCTTGCAATGAAATATAATCTTAATGATAAAACTATTGAAGCAGGATTACCTATTATAAAATCTCCTCCGTTGGAATTGTTAGATAATAATTCTTATAATATAGCTTACAGTTTTAATGATAAGGGTTTACAAAAAGTTTTTGTTAACTGTAAAGAGATTATTTCAAGTCCTTATACTGGTTCAGTTGGCTCTATGATTACAGGGTTTTCATCATATGAATTTGAAAATATGCAAGAAGTTGATTTAGATGTAGAAATTGGATTTCATAAAAAAATTTTAAACGAGGATACACTACCTTAAATTAATTTTAGGGATTATTTTTTCTAATTTTTCCCTAATTTTTCCCAGTTCTTCATCAGAATAAGAGTGATATTTTTCAAAATTCTTATCTATTACAACAAAAGGATTAAATTTTTGTATACTATAATCTTTACTGCCTTTTATTGATAAGCAAATATTTAAGAGATCTTGTTCTGAGTGTTGCTCTTTTATTACTGTTGTTCTAAAGTCGTGATTTAGGTCTGAGTCAAGAATTATTTTTATAGATTTTTTTATATTATTGAAAGTTTTCTCATCTAATTGATTACCACAGAGTTTTTTGTACTTCTCAAGATTTAATGTGGTTTTAATATCCATTGCTACAAAATCAATTAATTTATTCTCAATCAAGCTTTTTAGCATAGCCTGGTTTGTCCCATTTGTGTCTAGTTTAACAAGCAAGCCTAGTTCTTTTATTTTTGCTATAAAGTCAGGAAGTTCTTTATGTATTGTTGGTTCCCCCCCAGTTATTGTGACTGCATCTAACAAGTTCTTATTTTTAGAAAGAAAAGAAAAAATATATTCTTCTGAAATCTTTTCAGATTTGAGTATTCTTTCTGGTAGAACTAAATCCGGATTATGACAAAAGTGGCACCGGAAATTACAACCTTGTGTAAATATTACTGCCGTAATTTTTCCAGGATAGTCTATTAAACTTTGTTTTTGTAATCCTCCTATTAACATTTTAGGTTTCTACTTTTGATTTTTCTTTTACTGTTTCTATTTTTTGTGTTTCACAGCCTAGGCTCTTGTCAAATAACTTTCTTTCATTATACTCTGCGACTTTTCCATCGTTCCACAATTGTACAGGTCTTAAAAATCCAACAACTCTAGAATAAACTTCACAGTCTGTTTGACATGTTGGGCATTTAAAGTGTTCTCCATATACATATCCGTGAGTTGGACAAATACTAAATGTTGGACTCAGTGTAAAATATGGTAAATGAAAGTTGCTTGCAACTTTCTTAACAAGTTGTTTTATTGATTCTTTTGGAATTCTGTTTTCACCAACAAATATGTGAAACACTGTTCCTCCAGTATATTTTGTTTGAAGCGGATCTTGTAATTTAAGTGCTTCAAATAGGTCATCAGTATATTTAACAGGCAGATGTGATGAATTTGTATAGTATGGTTTTGCACCTTTTTTCACAGCTTCATTATTTGCAACTATTAGTTCAGGAAATTCTTTTTTGTCTCTTTTAGCCAATCTGTAAGTTATTCCTTCTCCAGGTGTTGCTTCAAGATTATAGATATAATCTGATTCTTCTTGATAGCCTTCAAGTTTATTTCTCATGAAATCAAGAGTCTTTTCAGAAAATTTATGTCCTTCTTTTGTTTCTATACCTGCACCTAAAAAGTTTAAACAACCCTCGTTCATTCCAATAAGTCCGATCGTTGAGAAATGGTTTTTCCAGTATTGTCCAAATGCTTCTTTTATTTTTCTCAGATAGAATTTAGAATATGGGAAAAGTCCTTTTTCTGTTAATTTTTCTAATAATTTCCTTTTTGTGTCTAAGCTTTCTTTTGCAATATCCATAAGTTTGTCAAGTCTCTCGAAAAATTCTGTTTCTGTTTTAGATTTGAATCCTAATCTTGGCATATTTATTGTTACAACCCCAATTGAACCTGTAAGAGGATTTGCGCCAAATAGTCCTCCTCCTCTTTTCTGAAGTTCTCTTTTGTCTAATCTTAATCTACAGCACATGCTTCTTACATCATCAGGGTTCATGTCTGAGTTGATAAAGTTAGAAAAGTAAGGTATTCCATATTTGCTTGTTATCTCCCAAATTTTTTCATATTTTGGATTATCCCAATCAAAATCTTTTGTTATGTTGTAAGTTGGTATTGGAAATGTAAATACTCTTCCGTTTGCATCTCCCTCTGCAACAACTTCTGCAAAGGCTATATTAAACATGTCCATTTCTTTCTGGAAGTCTGAATAAGTATCTTCTGTTATTCTACCATTAAATGCAACGGGATCATTTTTCATGAATTCTGGGACTTTCAGATCTAGTGTTATATTTGTAAAAGGTGTTTGAAATCCTACTCTCGTTGGAACATTTATACCAAACATAAATTCTTGTAAACATTGTTTTACTTCTTTGTAGTTCAGATTATCATATCTAATAAAAGGTGCTAAGAGTGTATCAAAGTTAGAAAATGCCTGTGCACCTGCAGCTTCTCCTTGCAATGTGTAAAAAAAGTTTATTGCTTGACCAAGAATTGTCCTAAAGTGTTTTGCAGGTTTTGATTCTATTTTTCCTTCAACACCTTTGAACCCAGTCATAATAAGGTCTTGTAAATCCCATCCAACGCAATAAACACTGATTGTTCCCAGGTCATGAATATGAAAGTCTCCTTTTTGGTGAGCGTCTCTTGTCTCTTTTGGATAAACTTTGTTCAGCCAGTATTGTGCGCTGATTAAAGAAGAAATATGGAAGTTTAATCCCTGCAACGAGTAACCCATGTTTGAATTTTCTTTTACCTTCCAATCATCTAAATTAATATAGTTATCAATTACTTCTATATTGGTAAATAATTCTTTTGTTGTTCTTATGGATTCATGTTGATGTCTGTAGAGTATGTATGCTTTTGCAGTTTTATAGTGGCCTGATTCAACTAAGATCTTTTCAACAACATCTTGAATAAATTCTACACCAGGAATAAGTGTTGTAGTCCAATCTTTTTCTAGCTGTTCAATAACTTTTTGAGATAATTCTTCTGCTTTTTTCCTATTGTGCCCGCCGATTGCTCTTGCTGCTTTAAATATTGCAAAAGTAATTTTTTCCATATCAAAATCAACTATTCTTCCATTTCTTTTTCTTATTTTTTCTATCTTCATCTTCTTTCTACCAGTTTTATTTTTTGGTAAGTTTAGCTACTTCTTCCATAAATGAATCAATATCTGTGAAATCTTTGTATACTGACGCGAATCTAATATATGCAACTTTATCTAGTTTTTTTAGTTCTCTCATAATAATTGAACCGATTTTAATAGTTTTTATCTCTTTTAATCCATTCTTCATTATGTATGCTTCAACTTTTGATGCAATATTTTCAATATCTTCGGTAGTAATTGGTCTTTTTTCACAAGATTTTGTAATTCCTTTAATTAGCTTTTCTCTTTCGAATTGCTGTGTTGTTCCATTCTTCTTTGCTACTCTAATGTTTAGTTCTATTCGTTCATATGTTGTAAATCGAGATTCGCATTTTTCACATTGTCTTCTTCTTCTTGTAACTGAAAATTCTTCTGTGTCTCTGCTTTCAAGCACTTTGGTGTTATTGCTTCCACAAAATGGGCATTTCATTATTTCACCTTTGCGTGACAACACGCTATATCTGGGGGTTTAGTATCGTAAACACACCACATCTAATGTATTAGTTGCTAAGTTATATATAAAGTTTGTTGTGTTAAAATCTATACTTTTTGATATGTATTTGTTGGTTTATACTAATTTAATAGAGAATTTTGCAAAGCCCATTGTTAAATATTTTACAAATATGGTGCAGTAAAAACGATTAAGAAGAAGATTTAATGAAATTATCTTATGAGGGCTTGAAAACTTAGTGTTTCAAAGTTCTCAATAGAATAATTTAAAAATGGTTGAGTTCTAAGTATATTAAAATGAATAAATTGCCTAAACCAAAATTTACCTTACAAAAAGGGGATAGGATTAATTCTGTATCTATATTTATAACTGTAATATTTATTTTGTGCATTATTTCTGCATTTATTGTAGGTATTAATTTCAATGCAAAAAACAATATCGCGGCTGCAGCTTATCAGAATGAAGTAAGAAATTGTGTTATTTATAATGATCAGATTGAAATAACTTCTGAGATGTGTGATGAACACACTGATTGTAATAATGATGGCTTTTGTTTTTTAGAGTTTGAGCGTTGTGCTTACTTCGAACCGGCGGTGATAAGGTGAGTTCAAAGAAGAAAAAAGATGATGAAACAAATTTATTCTTTTTTTCAAAGATGAATGCAACTTCTTTTGCTGCATTTACAATGGTGATTTTTTTAGTGTGCTTTGTATTCTTTTATTCAATGGGTGTAAACTCAGGTATGGATATTGCAGAAGATAATATGGCAAAAGCTAATCTTGCAGGGCAAACTTATGCTGATCCAATTGCAGAATGCGTGTTGTATAGTGATGATGTGTTTATTTCTGAAGATAATTGCACAACAAATGTTGAATGTGCACCAAATGGTATTTGTTTAGAAGAGTTTGAAAAGTGTGCTTATTTTGTTAATTAATTATTCATAGAGTTCTATAATTGGTGTTATAATACTTGTTAATTTTGTATAAATAGTCTTTAATTTTCTTGGAAGTTCTTCTTCAGTAATTTTGGATAAAACATTCCAATCTTTGTTATTAAACTTATTTTTTCCAGAACCACTAACAAGATATATTTTATGTTTTTTTGAAGGATGTTCACTTGATCCAGGTATTATATAATCTGAGCCCCAGAAAAGAGGTATTTTAAAATAAGTGTCAGCAAGAATATCCTGACCTATTCTTTTTCTTAAATTAGTATTTTTAGCATATTTTCCTGAAACATCAACAGGTACTCTTCCAAGGGTAGTTTTTGCTAGTATTTCTTGAGCAAATTCCTCAGCACCTAGCTTCTCAATAGTCTCAATTAATAAATACCCTTGGCCAATGCTTACATCTACAATTCGTGGCTTTCTAAGTATCATCTTAATCATTAAGAATTGAGCAAACTATTTAATACTTTCTGCTGACTATATAAAAGAATTAATTACCATCTCTTTATTCCTGCAACCCCTCCTAGATTATCTAGTTGTTTGCAGGTTTCATCTGAGGAAATTATATGTAATTCTGCCTGGGCCTTATCTGCAGTTCGCATGATATAATTTAGTTTTCCAAAACTATCTTCTTGTCTGGTTTTAATAATAAAATTATTGCTAACCAAAAGAAGTTTAATATTGCCTTCATTTACTTTTTCTTCTGCTTCTTTTATTCCGTAAAAAGCTTTTTCTTTTGCAAGAGCCTCAAGAACTCTTTCAATAAATACTAGTTCTTGCATTATTCTTTCCTTAGAAAGCAGAGTTTTAAGCTCAGGTCTTTTTATTAATTCATTTAAGGCATTATTATTAACTGAAGAAATAGTTGCAAATACCGTTTTCTTTTTTAGTTCTTCGCTTAGCTCTTTAATTAGGTATTCTTTCCAGAAGTTGCTGGATGCAGCAATGATATTTTGATAGTCTGTTCTTTTAAGGTACTCATTTATCTGTTTTATTATTGCCTTATAAATATTATCTGATTTTGTTTTAGGTGCATCTTTCTTTTGTACATCTGCATTTATTGAACTTAGAATTTTGTAATTTCTTCTTTTTAGTTCTGCAAAGATCGCTTTTTCTCTGTCAAAAATAACAACAAGATATTCTGAAGCTTTCTGCTCTGACTCTTTTAATTTATCTAGTAAGTGTTTTGGCCAATTCTTTTTTATTATAGTTATATCTTTTCCTTGGTCAAGCGTAAATGTATGAAAGTTTCCTCTGGGGATATCATCAGGACCATCAATTATTTTACCTGCAACCCGCAGGTTACCTGTTGTTTCATGGAACTCTATATTCTCAACATTAATTGTTAGTGTTAGTGGCTTCTTAACAATCTTAGGATTATTCTCATCACCAATTTTTATTTTTCTAATAGTCCTACATCTAGCAACATCTCCTGGTTCAATTATTTGATTAAGATACCATAGGTCGTCTGCATTCTCAATTTGTACTTTGATTAGACCCTTTTTTAAATTACGAACTATTATTTTCATATAATCTATTAAATATACTTTATTTATATATTTTCACTTATAATTATACCTATTCAATAATAAGAAACAATCTTAACAGTGTTTTATATAAAAATTTGGAGCGTTATTATAATTACTAAAAGGGTATTCTATAAAGTAGTATAGAAATAAACGTTGTTAAGAGTATGTTTCTCTGAACAATGACAAAAAAATTACAAAATTTACTTTATAATGCTTGTGAATTATTAATTCATAATCCATTTATAAGAATAAGATTATATTATTATATAAACACGTTTCGTGGGGTGATAAGATGAGATCAGAATTTTCAGTACAAGATTTAACCGAGCTCACTAGAGCTTCAAGAGAACTTTATTATCAAGGTGCCATGCCAATTGATGAAGTGCGTTTTTTCAGAAAAATGCTAAACAAGAAGTCACGAATATAATAAAGTTAAAACTTTGAACTTACAAGAAGTTAATGTTTAACTTAAATGTTAAATCATTTACAAATATTCTTGCAAATAATATTAAACACACACCTCCATTTTTTTAAACACCTAAATAAAAACACCCATGCACAAGTACCCCTTGTGCATTTTTTTCTTTTTACCTTGTCAGTGTCAATAACCTTTTTGATTATTGTGCATTTTTAACTTCTTTTTTCTCAACAACTTTCTTCCTTCCTCTTTTAGGCTTCTTATTCATCTTAGCTTTTACTTTTGCATACTGAACTGGATTTTTTATTCTTGCGCAAAGAGCGTCTGGTGTGCACAAGCCAAGATCTTTATAGTAGCCAGGTGTATCACAATTAGGTGGAAGAATTTTTTCTCTTTTCTTTCTATAATTTATTTGACTCTTAAGAGCATTCTCTCTCAACTCTTCTTCATTTGTTTTGTTCCATTTGTGGATGTAATCATCTATTTTGTCAAATGACCAGTTCAGACTATTAAGAAAATTAACCAGTGAAAATAAAACTCTTTTCTTTCCATCTTCCAAACCTTTTCTGCAATTATTTATACATGGTGGAAAGAATTCTTCAGGAACTGCTTCCTGATCTATTTCATATTCTTCAAAACTCTTTTTTTCGTATTGATAGACTTTATTTTTTATTGCAACTTGCGATTTTATTTTATTTTCTGATGCAATTGCTTTTTCAAGAAGCTCTTTTGCTTCACCTTTCTTAACATTTCTATTTAGAAATGTGGTATCTAAGTTTACGTTTTCTGGTTTAGCTCTATCTTTTTCAAATCCTAAGACTTCTTCTGTTTTTATAGGTATAGATACTAACTTAGATTTCTCATGTAGTGAATATGGCATTCTATACATGTGTCGTGATGCAATCAGTATTGTGTCAACTTCTATTACTTTGGAAAGATCTAGTTTTTGTGTAAATTTTGTAGAACCACAAGAGCATTTATTTTTATCAATTTTGTTTGACGTTTGGATCATGATTGAATTACACTTAGGACATTTTCTAAAGGGCTTATCTTCTTCTGATTTATATGTAAAACCACATTTATTGCAGAGATATTCAAACCAAGAACTTTTCTCATTCTTTTGTATTTTTTTGCATTTAGAACATTCCTTGTAGGTTAATTCTTCAAATTTAAAATCAAACATCTTTTTTAATTTTTCAAAAGAATATTCTTTATTTAACAGACTTACTTTATTGTCTTTTATTTTGATAAAGTTAGACTCGACATAGTCGAGAATATATTTGGCTATCATTCTAGGAAACTCTGGAAAATAATCTTTTACTTTAACAAGTTTATTATCATAGGAAATAGTTTCAGGGAAACTTTCAAATGGGACTGCAATGTGAAATCCTTTGTTTCCAGAGAATTTGCAGGTAATGCCTTTTATTCCATGGGCTTTAAGTACTTCTATAAATAGGTGTGTTGTCAATTTTGACAGCTCCCAAATAGGACAATCGATATCTAGAATAAAATCCCAGCCTTTTCTCAATTCATTTAGTTGTTTTCTTTTTAGGTCAGATGATACTGATAATACATCATGCCATAATTCTTCTGAACAGTGAAAGCTAGAAACCCTTTTTTTAGCAAACTCAAGAACATCGTTGGGATAACCTAGAACATCTGGCCGTTTGCCAAATTTGTTAATGCCAAACATTACACCTATCTCTTTATCTTTTGCTTGTTCAACTATAATACTCATTATTTCTGGCTTTTTATAAAATTTTAAGGACGTTGCTAAAAACATGTTTTAAAAGAAGCATTTACTCTTTATATAGTTAATTGAGACTTGTCCAGTAGATTTTTATAATAAAAAAATATAAAAATTACTTTACACAGTTGCAAGGTTTAAATCCTTGGTTTAAAGCAGTGTTCTTAGATTTAAATACTAATTTGCTTTTTGGTTTAATGTTTTTTGCAAATGGGCAGTTTTTAATATGAAATTTCTTTCCTGTTTTTGAAGCTACAAATACCTTTTTAGGTCTTTTAGTAACTGTTTTGATTCTTATTTTTGGTTTAGAAGTTGTTCTAACTGTCTTTCTGTCAATTTTAGAAAGCATTCCCATAATTCTTTGCTGTCTTATGTTAAGCTCCAACATTTCTCTTTGAAGATTAATCATGTCTTTTTTTACTAATACAAATGCGCTTTTAATTGATTGTTCATTAATCATTGTAAAACCTCCTTATGGAGGATAACCCTGTTTGATTTATAAATCTTTCTTTTTTTAATCACTACAAAGGGGTAACGGGACTTGTTTGTAAGGTGGTTTTTAGCTATGAATATACCTATTTTAGAAAAATACTACATTTCACTCAATCTTTTGATCCTATCATCAATAGGTGGGTGAGTGCTAAACATAGAAGCAAACAACTGCTTTTTTTTAGTATGTCTTAATGGATTTTCAATAAACATATGCGCAGTTGCCTTATTTGCTGTGTCAACCGTAACATCAACATCTCCTTTAATTTTTCTTAATGCAGATTCTAAACCAGCAGGATTCCTAGTTAATTCAACTGCAGAAGCATCAGCTAAATACTCTCTTTTTCTGCTAATGGATAATTTAATTAATTGCGCAATAATTGGTGCAAGTATTGCAAGAACAATTGCGATTGCAATCATAATCAGTTGAGCTCCTCCGCTGTCCCTATTGCCTCCTCTGCTTCTACCTGCGCCTCCCCAAAGAAAGCTTCTAAAGATTATGTCAGATAGTAAAATAACAACACCAACAAGAACTGCAGCCAACAACATTACTTTAATATCAAAGTTTTTTATGTGACTCATCTCATGCGCAAGAACCCCTTCAAGTTCTTGTCTATTCATCTTTTTTCTCAAACCAGACGTTATGCAAATGTAAGATTTCTCTGGTTTAATCCCAGTTGCAAAAGCATTCATTGATTCTTCCTCAATCATATAAATTTTTGGGGGAACTTTTAGTCCTGCTGCAATCGACAAGCCTTCTACAGTATGATATAAATAAGGATCATCTTTCTTAAGAACAGGTTTTGCTTTTACTGTTGCTAATATAGTTTTTGCACCTGATTTATACATAATTAAAGAATAGATTACTCCAATGATGAATGCAATAATTAATCCAGAAACTATATTCCCCATATATGCTCCGAATGCAGCACCAAATAGGAAAACAAGAATAAAAAAGAAAACAAATAGCATAACAGTTTTCCAATTATTTGCACTAATTTCAGAGTAAAAGTCTTTTCTCATTATCTAAAACTTAACTTTTACGTTCTCTCGCTCTTCGCCTGCAGTCTTAAAGAATTGCTCTTCTTTGAAGTGAAGCATTCCTGCAAAAATATTGTTAGGAAATAACTGAATTTTTGTGTTGAATCTCATAACCATATCATTGTAAAACTGTCTTGCATAAGCAATCTTTGATTCCATTCCAGAAAGTTCTTCTTGTAGCTGTATAAAGTTCTGGCTAGCTTTTAGATCAGGATAATTTTCTGATACTGCAAACAATGTCTTTAGTGCGCCAGAAAGTTGGTTTTCTGCAGCTGCTTTGTCTTCAACACCGCCTGCTTTAGCCATCATATTTCTTGCTTTAGTTATCTCTGTAAGAACTGTTTTTTCATGTTTAGCATAACCTTTAACTGTATCTACAAGATTAGGAATAAGATCAAATCTCTTTTTTAGCTGAACATCAATCTGTGCCCAAGCATTCTTTACTTTATTTTTTAGCCTAATTAAACTATTGTATAATCCAATAATAAGAAGTATCACAACAGCAATTATTGCCCATATATACCATATCATATTTGTACCTCAATATTAATATTGTATAGTATGTGTATTCTATTTATATATATTATGGAACTAGGGTGTATTTATAGTAAGGTTTAAATATGAATTGCAATTCTAAAAGTCTGCAGTTACTAAAGGTGATTTAGATGAATAAGATGTTAAATGTTTACAGGGTTATTACAACCGGGAAGGGCGGTGCTAAAGAGGCTTTCGGCTTTGTTGAGCAGGGGGAACCGGTTTCTAAACGCGTTCATCCTGTTAAAAATCTAATAAGCGTTGTTGGTAGTGAGAAAGAGTTCCAAAAGTTTCTAAAAGGGTATTTTATACGCTCTGGTTCGTTAACCATTAGGATAGATTCGTCTTTTCATTCAGGCATGCTTCCAAAAGCTTATAACAATAAAACTATTGAGAGGATTGTTTTCCTGACCCAATCAGATTATTTAGTCTCAGATGAAGAAGCTAAGAAGGTATATTTTATAGACTCTGGAGACATTTTTCATAATGGCAAAGGATACCAAGTTGGGGTTAATAAATTTGTTTTAAGGGGATCAAGATTAGTTGAGAAAGGAGAGATAAAAGTCCCTATATGGTTTAATGCTAATACCTATTATCCAGAAAAAGAAAGCCCTTCAGGAGATAACAATGTTTTATGTGGTAATATTAATGTTCAAAATGCAAATAGTGTTACTGTATTAGAGGATAATGAAAAAATTAAAAAGGTTTATTCATTGCCAACAGCAAGCCAATTAAAAAGGATAGTTCCTGAAAAATTTCACGAGTTTATTTTTTAATTCTTTTATTATAGCAAAGTTTAAATAATCTTTTTCATTTCTATATTATTACATGAAAAAAACAGGATTATTACTATTAATTGGAACACTTCTGGTTGCAGGTTGTTCAGTAAACAAGAAATTAACAGATACTAATCTTAGATTGGGAAATTACGGAACAAAAGAGTCTTCTTCGCGTAAATTTTCCCATAGCATATGGATAGAATATTTGAATTTAGGAGATGAAAAGTTAGTTGAAGTAAATTCTGATGCATTGTATGAAATGGTGTTTATTGCTCGGGGAGATTCAATAGATAGTTTTGTATATATGGATTTGCCAAATAAAAACCATCCAGATTCAGTAAGTAATGCAACAATAGAGAACCTTTCTTTATTTATAGGAAAGAAAAATAGAACTTGGCAAGCAGAAGTATATTACGGTGCAATGTCTGAAGATTCTAATTTTACTTTACTAGAGTTTGTTGATCATAATAAACAATATGGTGTAATAACTCTTGATTTTGATAAGAAAAAGTATTTAATTCAATATTCATCTAATTCTGAGAAAGAAGAAGGAGATTTTTCTAAATTAGAAATTTTATTTGTAGACCCAATGTTTACAAATAATCCTTAATTTTATAAATAAACATTCCTTCTTTTAATTATGAAACTCGCAGCACTATTTTCAGGAGGAAAAGATTCTTGCTTAGCAATGTATCATGTGATGAAAGAACATGAAGTAGTTTGTCTAATTACAATGCTTTCACAAAATGATGAGAGTTATATGTTTCATGTTCCAAACATAGAGTTTGCAGAAGTACAAGCTAAAGCAATTAGTTTGCCGATCATTCTTAAGAAAACTCTTGGTGTAAAAGAAGAAGAGTTAGAAGAATTAAAACAAGCTATTATTGAAGCAAAAGAAAAGTATCAAATTGAAGGAATTATAACTGGCGCAATTCGTTCTGTTTACCAAGCTTCAAGAATACAAAAGATTTGTGATGATTTAGAAATAAAATGTTTTAATCCTCTTTGGATGAGAGATCAAACAGATATTCTTAGAGAATTAATTAAACTAAACTTTAAAGTTATGATTTCAGGAGTTTTTGCATATCCCTTTGACAAATCTTTCTTGGGAAAGATTATTGATGATGAAATGATTAAGAAACTTTTAGTTTTTAAAGAAAAATATAAGATAAACGAAGCAGGTGAAGGTGGTGAAATAGAAACCACTGTTCTGAATGCACCCTTTTTCAAAAAAGAAATTATAATTAAAGACGCTGAAACTACATTTGATAAGTATGCAGGAACTTATATTATTAAAGATTATGAATTGAGAAATAAATAATTACCTTAAAATTTTCCTTTTGCCACCCATTTTAACAGACTGCATTTTCTGCATCATTTTCTGCATTCCTTTTTCTGACATATTACCCTTCATCATTTTCATCATCTTCTTGCTTTGTTTATATTGTTTTAACAAGGCACGAAGTTCTGTTTCATCAAGGCCTGCACCCTGGGCAATTCTTTTTACACGGATTCCAGTTAGAAGTTCAGGGTTTTCTAATTCTTCATGAGTCATAGAATCCATTAGAAATTTCCATTTCTTAGTTTTCTCTTCACTAACATCAAGCATAGAATCATTTATTCCCATGTTTCCCATTCCAGGAATCATACTCATTATTTTTTTCATAGAACCCATTTTTTTCATAGATTCCATTTGAGAATATAAATCAATAAGACTAAATTCACCCTTAAGCATTTTATCTTTCATTACTTCAGCATCGTCTTCATTCATAGCAAGTTTTGCTTTTTCTAATAGTGCTTCAAGATCTCCCATACCAAGAAGTTGTCCAACAAATCCTTCTGCTTTAAACTCTTCAATAGCGTCAATTTTTTCCCCAACACCAATAAACTTAACAGGGGCTTTTGTAATAGAGCAAGCAGTTAATGCCCCGCCACCCTTTGCAGTTCCATCAAGTTTTGTAATAACAACACCTGTAACATTACAAGTTTCATTAAACTTTTCAGCCTGAGTTTTTGCAGCCTGACCAACATCTGCAGCCATGACCAAAAGTGTTTCATCAGGAGCAACAGTTGTATTAATCGCATTTAATTCATCTATTAGTTCACCATTAAGTGCGTCTCTTCCTGCAGTATCAATAAAGATTAAATCGTGTTTTTCAAGTTCATCTTTAAACTTATTATAAATTTCAATAGGGTCTTTTATAGTTGGGTCACCAAATACTGAAGCACCAATTTGTTTTCCTAATTGTTTTAACTGCTCAAATGCAGCAGGTCTCCAGGTGTCAGTTGAAAGAAGTGCAACAGAGTTTCCTCTTTTCATATAATAGTTAGCAAGCTTACCTGCAGTTGTTGTTTTACCATTACCAAACAACCCAACAAGCATAATTTTGAAAGGTTTTTTATTAATATCAATTCTATTTCCTTTTCCACCAAGAAATTCAACAAGTGTTTCAAAAACAATATTAACTATTTGTTCTTTTTTATTCATGCCTGGAATAAGTTTTTCTTTTAGAGCTCTCTCTTTTATTTTTTTAGTTAGTTCAAGAACTAATTTAACATTAACATCTGCTTGTAATAATGCTCTTTGAATATCTTTTACTAATTCATTAATTAGTTTTTCATCTATTGTAAAGCTGCTCGTAATTTTTTGCAGCGTACCCTTCAAAGAGTTTCCTAGTTTGCCTAATACCATTATATTAATTAGAATGCAGATTTTATTTATAAAGTTTTTAGCTCTTTTAATAAAATTTTATTTATTTGTTCCCAATTGTTGTTGAGTATAACATGGTTTGCATTTTTAAGTATATATAGTTTTGCGTTTTTTGTTTTTTTAGCAATAAATTTGCTTTTTTCTAGTTTTAAGATTGCATCTTTTTCTCCGCTTATAATAATTATTGGAGGTTTGTAGGTAGATATATTATTACTCACATTAAATTTAAGAAAATGAGATAAGGTTCCAGAATAAGTTCTTGATGAGGTTTTACTTATGCCATATATTATTCTTAGAACATCATAATCAGATATTCGTATGTCATAGTTTTGTTTTCTATGTTCTTTGCTTGATTTGTTAGTTTTAATTTTTTTTCTAAATGAGCTAAGTTTAAAATAATATTTTAATATTTTGCTTATTAATTTATTTACTTTTTTATGTGTTCCAGATAATATAAATAGCATTTTTGCTTTGTTTGGAAATTTGTTTTCAAACAATTGAATTATTGAAGCGCCAAGACAATGACCTACTAATACAAAATTATCTTCACAGTTAAGGAATTCAACAAATTTTTTCAAGTTGTTAGTGGAGTTTTCTAGGGAATAGCTTTTGTAATCTGGAGGGCTGTCTGATTTTCCATGCCCTAAAAGGTCAAACCTTGCAATAGAATATTTATTTTTTAAAAGAAATTTGCATTGTTTTCTCCATGAAGAATAGTCTGATCCAAGGCCGTGAATAAAGATTATGGTTGGATTTTTATTATTAATTGAGTTATAGCTATAAGCTAGTTGATTATTATTAATTCCTTCAAAAAATCCTTTTTTCTCCATTGCAACTTTAATTGAAAGTTCTCACTTTATTAAGTTTTCAATATTATAAGTAAATTCCTTTTTAATTTGGGTGCTAATTTTTAGAATGTGAGTATTGGTTATTAACTTAATCTTTAAAATACTTAGCTAATCTAACCTTTTTCTGCTTAGAATAATTATTTCCCGCTTTGCCATAAATATTTTTAGGTTTGGCCCTGTTTGGGTAATACTGCATTATGCAAATTGGCTGATCATCGTATACAATTAAGTTTTCATGTGGTCTTATTTCTAGGACTGCCTGGTTACCTTTTATGTTAAACCCAAACCCTGGATCAAAAAATCCTGCATAGTGAACTCTGAATTCTCCTAGTAGATTAGATAGGGGTAATAATTCACCAGAAAGGTGTGGTGGAAATTGCACAAACTCTTTTGTTTTTAAAATATAGAACTTATTTTTTTCTAAAATAATTTTGTTATAATTTGTTCCTACTTTCTTAACTTCTTTAAAATATTTATTTCTATCATGGCTTTTAACTTTACTTAAATCAATGATCTCATTAGAAATTCTTGCTTCATAACCAATAATGCCTTTTTTTGGTATCTCAATTCTTAAAAGCACTTTGTCTTTATCATAAAAAGTTATCTTTTGCAGTTTTCCTTTTTTATTATAGATTAATTTTTCTTTTCTTAAATCCAGAACAACTTCTTTTCTTTCTAGTAGTTTAAGTTGTGCAAGTGCCGTGCCTGTTTTTAATCTAATGTTAAAACTTCTTGGTGTTACTTCCAACCATACAATCCCTTTAACTTTTTCTAGATAATCATAATAAGAACAGTTATTATTAATTGCTCTGACCATTAAGTCAATTCTTCCAATAGAACTTTTAGGGCTTATTCTTCCAATATATTTCTCATCAATACCTTCTAGTTTTATACAAGGTATAAGGTAAGTGTTATCTTTAAATAAAATTGGATTTTCATCTAAATCTAATTCGTCAAGTTTAATACTTTCTACAACCTGTTCAATCTTTTTTTTAAAGGGTAAAAATTTAAATCTTACTAAGAATGCTTTGTTAGAAACAGGAATATCTAAACTTGCAGGTTGAATATATTTTTTTAAGTTAATATTTTCACAAATAGATTTAATCTTTTTTTCATTTATTAATTTTTCAAAATCTCTATCTATTAAGGATATTTCTGTCATTTTATATTTTTAGGATAGTATATATTAATATAAACTTTGCTAATTCTTTAAATTAAACTACCCAAAGGTTTAAATACTCAAATCAATTTTGCTCATTTACAAATATTAACGGTGATAATACGATGACTACAAGTGTACCAAAATTTAATAGTAAAACCGCAGGTAATTTAATTCCTGTTTTGATTGATGGATTAAAAAGAAGACATGGCAAATTAGACTATGAGAATCTTAATCCAAGAACTCGGGCATACTTGTTGGCTACAGAGCTTCAGAACCATTGGAATATGAATTTTATAGGTATTAAAAGAGGCCATAAAGGTAAGGCAAGAATATCTGTTTATGTTGCTTCTCAAAAATCAGAAAAAGAATCTGAGTTTATTATTGATGGGTTTAAAGGTTGTCAAGATTTATCATTTATTGTTGCAGGTATTTGTGATGTTTTAGAAAGAAAAAGCCCTGATGATTGGTGTAGAGATGAAATTTATCACACTAAGCCTGCACTTAAACATAATTTATGTAATGGTTTTTATAATCATTCTATTGAAGAAGTCAATTAATTTTATTTTTTCATAGAAAAAATGACTGATAATCTTTGATTATCATTTTATTTTTTTTAATATTTTCTCTTTGCCTTTCCAATCAATAATTTCTTTTAGAACTTCTCTAATGTGTTCAACAGGAATAATTTTCACTTTTGAAATCATATCCTTATCAATAATAATGTCTTGCATATTGCTTTTCGGAACAATTACTTTTTCAATTCCTGCATCTATTGCCGCTTCTATTTTAGCAGAAACTCCACCAATAGGAAGAACTTCTCCTCTAACAGAAAGTGATCCTGTAACTGCATAGTTTTGTTTGATTGGTACTTTTGCAAATGCACTAACTACTGCCGTTGCTATTGCTATTGATGCAGAGTCTCCTTCTACACCTTCATAAGTTTGTAAGAATTGAACATAAATGTCATATGTTTCTTTAATATCTTTACCAAAGTATTTTTTGATTATTGCTGAAACATTTTTAACAGCTTCTTTTGCAATGTCTCCAAGTTTTCCTGTTGCAATAAATTCTGAAACTTTTCCACCTGGAGTTATTTCTGATTCTATAGGAAGAATGATTCCTGAGAAGTTTCCTTCTCCACCAATTACTGCAAGACCATTTATTCTTCCAATCTTTTTTCCTTTTGTAACAATAACTTCATAATCTTTTTTGTGCTCTATGATTTTATCAGCAATTTGACCTTCTAATGATTTAGAAATTTTCTTTGCCTTAATAATATGTTTTGGCTCAACTATTTTTGCATTTTCTTCTACTGCAATATCTCCTGCAGCTCTAACTAATCCGCCAAGTTCTCTTAATCTCAGAGTTAGGTGGCCTTTTCTATTTGCTCTTCGTCTTGCTTCTTCAATTATGTATTCAACTGCTTTTCTAGAAAAGTGAGGTATTTTCTCGTCCTTAGTAACTTCCTGTGCAACAAACTTTGCTAATTTAAATCTGTTTTTTGCAGTGTCAGGCATTGAAGTATTCATATAAATTTCATAACCATAACCTTTAACTCTTGATCTTAGTGCAGGGTGAAGATTCTTAATGGTTTCAACATTTCCTGCCGCAACCAAAATAAATTTACAGGGAACTGGTTCTGTTCTAACCATTGCACCAGCGCTTCTTTCTGATTGTCCTGTAATTGAGTATTTTCCTTCTTGTATTGCAGTTAATAGTTCTTGTTGACTTGTTGGATGCAGAGTTGCAATCTCGTCGACAAACAAAACACCCATATGTGCCTTGTGTATCATTCCTGCAATAACTCTCTCGTGTGCAGGAGTTCCTAATCCTCCTGACTGAAAGGGGTCGTGAAGAACATCTCCTAATAATGCACCTGCATGTGCGCCTGTCGCATCATAGAATGGTGCTTGCTTTTTATTGTAATTATCCACTATAACTTTTGGTGCTCGGATAGTATTCTTGTTTCCCATACTCATTCTTTTTCCTAAACTAATAAACATAACTGCTGCAGCCAGAAAAAACATTCCTCCAATAAAGAATGCTGCGAACATAACATCTGAATTATATTCTGTTCTTATCCACCAGGGAACTATCATTGCAACAATTGCTAATGCAAGAATTATCCAGGATTGGCCTTTCACCATTTTTGTTGATTGAATTTTTATTGCTTCAACTATTTTTCTTCCTGTTCCTGGTTTTACAGTTCTTATTAGTGGTTTATGATCATCATCTGGATTATGGTAAGATAGAACATCTACTAATTTCTTTTTAGGTATTAATTCTGCAAGAGCTAACCCAAGCATAGATTTACCTGTTCCTGGGTCTCCAATTAAAAGAACATGTCTTCTTTGTTGCGCAGCTTTTTTAATTATGTCAACTGCGTGTTCTTGGCCAATTACTTGATTAATTATTTTGTCAGGTACTTTGATTTGCGCAGTTGTTTTGAAATCTACTTTGTTAGAATTACTAGTTTTTGTTTCTTTTTTACCCTTACCCATTGCAATAATTGGGATGCAAACTATGTTTAAAAAGGTTGTTATGGTTTTTTGTGGCGGATTTATCAACCAATACTTTTATAAATAGTTTGGCGTTCCTTTGAGATTGAGTTAGAGGCTATAGGAATTGAGTTACTATAAAATCAAAGGTGAATAAAATATGATAGATTTAATCGAACCTGGATTATTAATTGAAAGGGTCGCAACAAAATTAAAATCAATAATTGATATGCCAGAATGGGCTAAGTTTGTAAAAACAGGTATAAATAGACAAAGACCTCCAGTAAGTGAAGACTGGTGGTTTTTTAGAGCAGCTGCAATCTTAAGGACAGTTGAAAATAGAGGGCCTGTTGGTGTTGCAAAACTTAGAACTAAGTATGGTGGAAAAAAGAATAATGGTATGGCTCCAGAACATTTTCAAAGATCATCTGGTAAAATAATCAGGACTATATTGCAACAATTAGAAACAGCTAAGCTAATAAAACAAGAAGCTATTGGCGTTCATAAAGGAAGAATTATAACTCCTGAAGGTAAATCTTTATTGTTTACTACATCAAAAGAATTTACTCCTTCAAAACCTAACCCTATTGTAAAAAAAGAAGCTCCTAAAAAAGAAGTGCCAAAGGCTGAAGTTCCTAAAGTAGAGACTCCTGTTGTTGAAAAGAAGGAAGTCCCTATTATTGAAAAGAAAGAGGAAGTTAAGAAGGAAGTTCCTAAAGTAGAGGCTCCTAAAGTAGAAGCTCCTAAAAAAGAAGTGCCAAAGGCTGAAGTTCCTAAAGTAGAGACTCCTGTTGTTGAAAAGAAAGAGGAACAATTAAAAGCTCCTGAGAAAAAGGTTGAGTAAGATGGCTACATTTAAACATATTGCTAAAAAATTAAGACTTATCAAGAAAACAAAGCACACTAAGTGGGCTCCTGTTTGGACAGTTCCAAAAAAATATGGTGTTGGACGAAGAGTTCATCCTGGAAGACACACTCATGTTAAGAGAAACTGGAGAAGGGGCTCAACTAAAGTATAGGTAAGAAAATGGCAGAGATTAAACGAACTTATAATATTCCTTTACGATCTTGGTTTAGTAAAAAACCAAAATATACTCGTGCAAAAGTTGCTATAAGAGCAGTAAAGGATTTTCTAAAGAAGCACATGAAGAGTGAAGATGTAAAACTTGGTCCAAAACTTAATGATGAGATTTGGAAGAATGGAATTAAAAATCCTCCTCATCATATCAAAGTTGATGTTCTAAAAAACGATGATGGTGAAGTAACTGCAGAATTATTTGGTAATAAATACGAAAGTCAGAAAAAGGTAGAGAAAAAAGAATCTATCAAAGACAGACTAATGAATAAGGTTGGCGGTCAACAAAAAAGCATTGTTAAGAAAGTTAAAGAAGACGAGAAAACTGTAGAAAAGAAAAAAACTAAGGTTGAAACTCCCAAAGTTGAAGTAAAACCCGAAGTTAAAACTGAAATTCCTGCAAAAGCTCCTGTTGAAAAAGAACAAAAATAATTATTTTTTTATTCTTTAATTTATTTTCTATTATTAAATTGATATTAATAATTACAGTAACATTTAAATACTAGATTTGGATTCTATGGTTTATGGGAATACTTAGTTATTGTATTGAATCTTTTAAGGGAAAATATCATAAATTAACTTCTGGATCTTATGATGTTACTCAAGGAATTAAATATGTTTATGAAAGCATAGCTGATATTTTTACTTCTAAAAAAAAGGAAAGAGAGATTCTTGTTGCTAAATTAGATCCAGCTAAAGTTCAAAGATCTTATGAAAAAAATACTATAATTAAAAAATAATTTATTTCTTTTGCAACATAATCTCAAACTTATTAAATATTGTTGAAAGCCCCATGAACAAATTTCTGTCAACTACATTAGAATTTTTTACTTTTCCTTCATAAATAAGTTCTGCAGCAATTTCAAATTGCATATTCTTTTCAGTCTTATGTATTGGTTTAAGATGAATTACTAATCTTTCAAATCCTGGCAACATATCTTGAAATTTTCTGACTTGTGTTCCAATAAGTTTCTTAACAACAACTAACTCTCCTGAACTTATTATTTTAAATCCTGAAAGTTGTATAGATTCACCTAAGTTGATTAATTCATTTTCTTCATCTGCCATTAAGCACCCCTTATATTAGACTTTTAGATTTTTTAGGTTAAGTAAAGATTTCATTTCGTGATTTAATCTAGTACATGTTTTATTGACATAAGATTGATAATATGATCTGTGACTACCTAAAAAGAATTTTTCAAATACTATTTTTAAGAAATAATAGAATGGTTTTGTTTCCCACTTGTTTTCATAATCAGTTTCAACGTAACCAGTTATAGAAATGCTAGCATCCCCTTTTTGCATTTTTTTTGTTACTCCATCGATTTCAACTTTAACATCTTCTAGATTGTTAAAAGTTACATCAAAATAAATAACTGCTTTTGCAAAATCTGTAAATTTTTTGTAAGGTTTATAATTATAGATTATTTGTTTTCCGCCTTCAAAGACTTGTTCTTCTGTTTTTTCTTCAAACATTGTAAATTTGTTTTTTCTAAACCAGTCTGCCATAAATTTATGTATTCTATTAACATCAAATAAGCCAGAATAATTTACTTTCCTTTCTTTGTATATAACTTTTACTTCTGCCATCTTATTTATTATATCTATATTAATTAGATATTATGTTTAAAAAGCTTTTGACTGTTTAAAAAGGATAATAATAATAAATAAAGAAGAAAATACGCCAAGACCCAGTATTCCGTAGAGCTTTGCTCGAGGCGCCAGTAACTTGTTACTGAGCGCGAACTGGTCAGTTCGAATATGTAAATAAAGAAGAAAATACGCCAAGACCCAGTATTCCGTAGAGCTTTGCTCGAGGCGCCAGTAACTTGTTACTGAGCGCGAACTGGTCAGTTCGAATATGTAAATAAAGAAGAAAATACGCCAAGACCCAGATTCGAACTGGGAATAGCCGAAGCTACCGGCTCTCAAGGCCGGCGGAGTACCAAATTGTCCCATCTTGGCAAATAGTTTTAATAAAATGGAGTGCGGATGGGGAGACTTGAACTCCCGACCTCCAGATTGCTCGGCACCATGAATAATCATTGCTCTTGCAAGCTCATCACTCATACACTTATGAGTCTGGCGCTCTAACCAACTAAACTACATCCGCATATAAAAAGGTATTTAGTTAGCTATGACCCCAAGGGGATTCGAACCCCTGACCTGCCGGTTAAGAGCCGGCTGCTCTACCAGGCTGAGCCATGAGGTCTTGTTTAATTAGGAATGAATATTTTCTTTATAAAGATTTATATTAGAAATAATTTAGTTAAAACCCCTGCAATCTCTTTTGCTTGTTTTTTGCAGAGTAAGCTGTTGGGTTAATTCTTAATCCATCTTTTGCAGCCATTACTTGGCATCCAGTTTCCTTCTGAATTTTTCTTGCTTCACTTATAGGATCATGTTCAATCATTTTAATTCCAAATCCTGTTAGAATGGTTAGTGAAGGTTTTACTTTCTCAACAAGACTAATTATGTCTGTAGTATTCATTGAACTTTTTTCTTTAATAGATTCAGGATTCTTACAATTCACAATCAGAACGTTTACATTTTCAAAAGAACTTGCAAGTTCTGCTCGGTATTCTGTATCTGAAGTGTACCCTATAATAAAATCAGGACAAGTAATTCTAAAACCAATGCTTTCTGTTCCAAATGTTTTTGTTGCAAGTACTTCTGTATCATTTATTCCAACTTTTTGTCCTACTTCTAAGCCTATTGCTTTTTCTACATAGGAAAGGCATTCTCTTGTTATAGTTGGGTGATCATCTTCATTTCCTTCAATAACATTTCTTTGTGCAACTACAACTCCTTTGTGATCTAACCCTTCGTAGGTCATTCCACTAATTAGTGCGTTTACATCACTACTTTTTAGGATTGTATTATTAGAAACTAGAATTCCTGTTGTTTCTCTAACATTCACCTTCATTTGTACTGCTCTGACAAGTGAACCTGGCCCGGGATCAATATGTAGCTGCGTATTATTTGTAACAATAACAATTCCACCTGAAGCCCTGTATTGCTTTCCAAATAGTATTGCATCACCAGCTGTTCCTAAGAATATAATGTCATTAACCATATTTAACCCCTATATAATACAATAGAAAGCTTATTTATATAGTTTTGGTTATTAATTTATTAAAGGAATTGCTTAATATTGGTTGCTCTAGTAAAACAACAATCTTTATAAATAAAACAGCGTTCGCTAAATTAACAATTAATTACAAATAATATGTTTGTAATTTGATACGCCTGATAAGAGGGTTTTGAGGCTCATATACCATCATCGATGCTATGTGCTAAATTCTCAAAAAACTTTTGACTAATAGGCGAAAACAATACCAACTGTATAGTTTAACTATATATTTAGATTTATATGATTTAAAATGGGTAAAAGAGTAAATCCAAGACATGGAAGTATGCAAGTTTGGCCAAGAAAAAGGTCAAAGAGAATTCAACCTAGAATTAGATCTAAGCCTATTATTAAAGATGCAATCCCAGTAGGATTTGCAGGTTATAAAGCAGGTATGACTCAAGTTATTGCTATTGACGCTTACAAAAATTCTTTAACAAAAGGACAAGAAATATCTGTTCCTGTAACAGTAATTGAATGTCCCCCATTAAGAATTCATTCTTTAAGATGTTACTTACCTAAAGATTATGGTTTTGGCGTGGTTAAGGAGATATTTTTTAAGAGCAGCAAAAATGTTTTGAGAAGAGTATTGTTCAAAGAATCCCCTTCAGATGCACTAGCAAAACTTAACCTTGATGATTATCACCATTTAACAATCACTCTTTCTACTCAACCAACATTCAAAAAAACACCAGAAATATTCGAGCTTACTCTCGGTGGATCAAAACCTGATGCACTAGAATTTGTAAAGGCGCATATTGCAACTGGTATAAAAGTTTCTGATGTTTACAAAGAAGGTGAATTAGTAGATATTCACGCTGTAACAAAAGGTAAAGGAACACAAGGACCTGTTAAAAGGTTTGGTGTTAATATAAGAAGTCATAAATCTGAAAAAACTAAAAGAGGACCGGGTGCTCTTGCAGGAAGTTGGAAAGGACAGGGACATATGATGTGGAGAGTTGCATTCGCAGGTCAAGTTGGGTTTCATCAAAGAACACATTATAATGGTCAAATACTAAAAATCTCAGATAATCCTGAAGAAGTAAATCCTAAAGGGGACTTTCCTCATTATGGAAAAGTTAGGTCAGAATATATTTTGATTCAAGGATCGGTTCCTGGTGCAAGAAAAAGATTAATAGTATTCACAAAGGCAATTAGGCCTCTAAAAAATATAAGAAATGTTCCTACAATTGAGGAAATTAATTTAAAATCAAAGCAATAATCAGAGATTATTGGTCATTCATAAAAACGAATAAAACAATAAAATGAAAGTAAAAATATTTGATACAAAAAGTGTAGAAAAGGGTTCAAAAGAGTTACCTGCACAATTTAATGAAACTTATAGACCTGACTTAATTAAGAGAGCAGTTCTTGCTATTCAAGCTAATAAAAGACAACCATATGGTTCTGATCCTCGAGCAGGAAAAAAGCATAGTGCTTATGTTTCTAAAAGAAGAAGTTCTTTTAGGTCAACTTATGGTATTGGTCAATCAAGGACTCCAAGAAAAGCAATGAGTGTTAGAGGATCAAGATTCAACTGGGTTGGTGCATTTGTTCCACAAACTGTTGGTGGTTATAGAGCTCATCCTGCTAAAGCACAAAAAGATTGGAGTAAAAAAATAAATAAGAAAGAAAAGAGAAAAGCAATCAGATCTGCACTAGCTGCAGTTATGAATATACCTCTTGTTAAAGAAAAGAACGCTAATGTTCCTACTACTTATCCTTTTATCCTAAGCAAAGACTTTGAAAAAATTGACAAAACAAAAGAATTAAGAAATGTTCTTATGAATATTGGTTTCAAAGATGAGTTAAAGAGAACTCTTATTACTAAAATAAGATCAGGAATTGGAAAGCTTAGAGGAAGAAAGAAAATTAAAAAGACATCATTATTATTTGTTGTTGCAGATAAGTGTGGCTTGTTACAATCTGTAAGCAATCTTCCAGGAATGGAAATTGTTAAGGTTAGCGAGTTAAACACTGAGATGTTGGCTCCTGGAACTCATGCAGGAAGAATGACTTTATTTACAGAATCTGCAATTGACACACTTACTAAAAATAAATTATTTACTGATTCATATGTTGCAAAAGAAACTAAGAAGAAAGCAAAAAGAATCAGTCCTAAAGTTAAGAAGAAAAAAGGTGCTAAGAAATGAGTAACGAAAAACACAGTGAAGCATATGTTATTTTAGCAGATAAATTAGAAACTAAAGTTAAACCTGTGGTTCTTACAGGTATCCAAGAAGACATTAATCTGGTATCTAGAAAATATTGTAGAGATCAAGGAGAAGCTCGTTCAGATTTATTTCCTGGTGAAGCAAATGAATTAAATGTGGCTTATAATGCAATTTTAAATTCAAAAAATGAACAAATTCAATAAGGTTAGAAAATGATTATAAAACATCCACAATCAACAGAAAAGGCAATAAGGTTGCTTAATCAAGAGAACAAATTAGTTTTTATAGTTGATAGGAAGGCAAGAAAACCTGAGATAAAAGCAGAATTAGAATCAATGTTCAATGCCAAAGTAGATCAAATAAGAACTTTAATTGATCGAAAAGGAAACAAAAAAGTATTTGTAAGATTTACTGCAGAAACTCCTGCAATTGATATTGCAACTAAATTAGGATTATTATAATAGAATAAAAATGGGTAAGAGAATAATTCAACAAGCAAGAGGAAAAGGCGGGCCTAGGTATAGAGCTCACTCTTTTAGGCATAAAGGTCCTGCTAAAGTTTTGAATAAAGAAACTACAGGAAAGGTTGTTGATATAATTAGTTGCCCAGGTCATTCAGCACCATTAGCAGTAATGCATTACCCTGAATTAAATTCATATGGTTTAATTATTGCACCTGAAGGAATCGCAGTTAATCAAGAATTAAGTATTGGTTCAGAATCAGAACTAAAGATTGGGAATACAATTCCTTTAAATCTTATTCCAGAAGGAACACCTATTTACAATATTGAATCTGTCCCCGGTGATGGTGGAAAGTTTGTAAGAGCAGGTGGTGCTGGTGCAAAAATAGTTACCAAAACAGAAAAAGCAATTATTGTTCAATTACCTTCAAAGAAAAAGAAGTCATTTCACCCTAACTGTAGAGCCAGTATTGGTACTGTTGCAGGTTCAGGAAGAAAAGAAAAACCTTTCTTTAAAGCAGGAAGAAAGTTCTATGCTATGAAGGCAAAGAATAAATTATGGCCAAAAGTATCTGGTGGTGCAATGAATGCTGTTGATCATCCATTCGGTAATAAGAGATCAAGCAGAAAAGCTAAGGCTAAACCTGCTCCAAAGAATGCTCCTCCAGGAAGAAAAGTTGGTATGCTTAGACCAAGACATACTGGAAGAAATAAATAAAGGTACAAAGAATGGCAAGAAAAATATTCAAATTCAAAGGAAAGACTTTCGAAGAATTAAAAGAAATGTCTATTAATGAATTATCAGTCCTTTTTAATTCAAGAGTAAGAAGAAGTATTAAAAGGGGATTTACTGAAGCTAAACAGAAGTTTTTAAAGAAAACAGAAACTAAGAGTGTTGTAAAAACTCACTTCAGAGATGTTCCTATATTGCCTCATATGGTTGGTAAAACAATCAAAGTTTACAACGGTAAGGATTTTGTTGATATTATTATTACTCAAGAAATGATTGGTCATCTTCTTGGAGAATTTTCATCAACAAGAAAAAGAGCAGGACATACTAGTCCTGGTGTTAGTAAAAAAGGCAAGCCAGTGAGGAAATAAGTAAAAGATGGCTAAACAAAAATATTCAGTTAAAAATTTGAAAGAGAATCAAGCAAAAGCTATTGCAAAAGATGCTTCAGTTTCAACTAAGTCTTCAATCGAGGCTGTTAAATTCCTTAAAGGAAAAACTACAAAAGTTGCTATTGCATATTTAGAAAAAGTTTTAAAAAAAACACTTGCTATTCCCTTCACAAGATATACTAACGGATTAGGTCATAGAAAAGGAAATGGGATTACTTCAGGAAGATATCCTCAAAAACTTTCAAAAGCTTTAATTTTACTAATTAAAGGTGCTGAAGCAAATGCTTCTATGAAAGGACTTGGTGAAGATTTAAAGATTGTTAACTTTGTGGCTAATAGAGCTTCAGTTCCAATGCATTATGGTCGACATCCAAGAAGAGAAATGAAGAGAACTCACATCGAAATAATTATTGAAGAAGTAGAATCTACTAAAAAGAAAGTAACTCCTAAAAAACAAAAAGTTGCTGAAAAGTCAAAGGTTGTTAAAACAGAAGCAACTAAAAAAGTAGAAGAAAAAAAACCAGTTGAAAAGCCTGTTGAAGTAAAAGCTCCTGTAAAGGTTATAGAAGAAAAGAAAATTCCTAAATCAGAATCAATCAATGTTAAAAAAGAAATCAAGCAAGAGGATAAAAGATGATCGAAAGAAAGTTTATTGCTCAAAATTTAAAAGAATTTGAAATTAGAAGATTTATTGCTTCAAAATTAAATAGAGCAGGGCTTAGTGATATTCGATTAAAGAGAACTCCGCTTGGTGATAAGATTGTTATTAGTACTTTAAAACCTGGTCTTGTAGTTGGACGTGGTGGTGCAACAATAACAATGCTTACAAAAGAGATTAAAACACAATTTAAACTTAATAATCCTCAAATAGAGTTAGATGAAATAAAAAACCCTTATGGAGATGCATCTGTAGTCGCAGAGCAAATTGTTAATTCACTTGAAAGATTTGGAACAAAAAGATTCAAAGGTATTGGACATAAAGTTCTCGGTGAAATTATGAATGCAGGTGCTTTAGGTGTTGAAATATTAATGAGAGGTAAAGTTCCTAGTTCAAGAGCAAAGAGTTGGAGATTTTATCAAGGTTACTTAAAAAAGTGTGGTGACATTTCAGTTTCAGGAGTATTAAAAGCTCAGGGGACTGCAAAACTTAAGTCTGGTGTTGTTGGAGTTCAAGTAAGTATACTTCCAGGAAATGTCAAATTACCAGATAGGATAACAGTCCTTGAAAATATTGTTGAAGTTATTGAAGAAGTTAAGGATATTAAAGAGAAAAAAGAGTTAAGTGAAGCTCAAAAAGAATTAATGAAAAACCTTAAAGGGACTGCTGAAGTTAAGAAAGTTAAGGATAAAAAAACTATTAAGAAAAAAGAAACTCCAAAGAAAAAAGCAGAAGATAAATCTTCTGATAATTCAACAAAGTTGAATAAAGCAGTTAAAAAAGTAGAAGATAAGAAAACAACGGCAAAGAAGTAATAATTAGGTTATAAAATGAAATACCAAGAAATTAAAAATATGTCAGAAGAAGACAAGACAAAGAAGCTTGCTGATTTTAAGCTACAATTAGTAAAATTAAACCTTCAAGTTTCAACTGGTACTTCAATTAAGAAATCAAAAGAAATTAGAGATATAAAAAAAGATGTTGCTCGTATATTAACTTCGATTAATCAAAAAAATGATAAACGAAGTATAACTAAAAACAAATAAAAAAATGGGAGAAATATGCCCTGTTTGCGGCCTACCAAAGGAACTTTGTGTTTGTGAGTCAATTGCAAAAGAAAGTCAGATAATAACTGTTAGCCTTGTCAAGCGAAAGTTTGGTAAGAAACATACTTTAATTCAAGGAATTAGCAACACTGATGTTAACCTGAAGGATTTAACAAAAAAATTAAAAGGTAAGTTTGCATGTGGCGGAACAGTTAAAAAGGAAGTTATTGACCTTCAAGGAGACCATATGAAACAAGTCAAATTAGTACTTGTTGAGTTGGGATTTAACGCTGGGTCAGTTGTTTTCGGAAAAACAAGGTAAGCTCAAATAAAAAATGTATGAAGAATTCATTGGTTTGAATGTTGAAATAATTAATAGCCAGAATAAAACATTAATTGGGAAAAAAGGAAAGATAATTGATGAAACAAAAAACTTAATAATCATAGAGGAACACAACAAAAAAGTAACAAAGATCCTGAAAAACGGAACATCATTCAAGATTAAAGATAAGATAATTAATGGAAGCAAAATAATAAAGCGCCCTGAAGATCGGGTGAAACTCATCAGAAAAATATAAATAGGTAAATAAGATGAAAAAGAATATCGGTGTTGATGTTAAAAATAAACCAACAAAAACGTGTAATGATCCAAACTGTCCTTATCACGGAACTATTAGCTTGCACGGTAAAATATTTACTGGAACAGTTATCAGTGACAAGATGCACAAATCAATTACTGTTTCATGGGAAAGAAGAATAAGTGTTCCTAAATATGAACGATTTTCAAAAAGGTATTCAAAGATAAAAGTACATAATCCAGAATGTATTGATGCAAAAACAGGAGATATTGTTAGGGTAATGGAAACTAGACCAATATCAAAAACTAAAAATTTTGTTGTAATCGAAATTATTGGGCATAAGGAGAAATAAAATGAAGGCAATAGCATCAAAAGTAACAAAAGGATTGAACACAGGTTCGCAAGTTCCTACTTGTGACAACTCTGGTGCTAAGTTGCTAAGAATTACTTCAGTTAAAAGAGCTAAAACTGTTAAAGGAAGATCTCCTTGCGCAGGTGTTGGTATGATGGTAACTGCAAGTGTTAAAAAAGGAAAACCTGATATGAGAAAGAAGGTTGTTTTTGCAGTAATTGTAAGACAAAAGAAAGAATATCGAAGACCGAATGGTATGAGAATAAAATTCGAAGATAATGCAGCAGTTGTGACAAAAGATGATAAGGGAAATCCTAAAGGTACAATCTTTAAGGGTCCTATTGCAAAAGAGGCTTGTACAAAATGGCCAGGAATTGCAAAAGTTTCAACTATTATTGTTTAATTAGGTGAATAATTATGAGATCAATGTTTTCAAAACTATGGAATAAAAGTAAACAACCTAGAAAGCAAAGGAAATTTATAGCGAATGCTCCTTTACACATTAAAGGTAAGTTAATATCTTCACATTTATCAAAAGATTTGAGAACTAAATATGGTTTTAGGTCAATAAGATTAAGAGTTGGAGACAAAATAAAAATTATGCGTGGCCAACATAAAGGTAAAGGAGATACTGTGCTTGAAATTAATATTAAGAAACAAAAAGTTTACTTAACTAAGATTCAAATTACAAGAACAGATGGTAACACTGCAAAGGTTCCATTTAAAGCTTCAAATTTATTAATCGTTGATTTAAATCTTAATGATAAAAAAAGAAGAGCAAAATTAGAATCAAAAAAGAAACCAAAAGTTTCCGTTAAAAAGGAGGAAGCTAAAAAAGCTTAAGGTTAAAATGACTAAATCACACTTAAAAAAATTAGTTGCACCAAAAACTTGGAAAATTAAAAGAAAGAGTACTACTTTTATTATTAGACCAAAACCTGGCGGACATGCTATGGATATGAGTATTCCTCTAAAAAAGGTAATATTTGATATTGGAAAAGCTAAAACAATGAGAGAGGTAAGTTATATACTGCACAATCATATTGTTAATGTTGATTCAAGAAAAAAGACTGATCCTGCATTCCCTGTTGGACTATTTGATATTGTTACTTTTCCAGAAATTAATGAAGCATATACAATTGTTATTAATAGTTGGGGAAAATTAGTTTTTAAAAAACTAAATGATCCTAAATCAGATAAAAAATTAGTCAAAATTGTTAACAAAAGAAAGATTAAAGGAAGTAAAGTTCAAATTGAAACTTACTGTGGAAGAAATTTAATTGTTGAAGACAAAGAATCTTTAAAATTCAAAACAGGAGATAGTTTAATGATAAAGTTACCTGAACAAAAAATTGTTGATCACAAAAAACTTGACAAAGGAGCAAGAGTTTATCTTACAAAAGGTTCTCATGTTGGAGTAATTGCTAATGTTAAAGAAATTGTAGGAACTAAAATTGTTGTTCTTGATGGTAAGAAAGAACTAGAAACAAAAAAAGATTTTGCCTTTGTTATAGTTGATGAAATTGAAAAATTATTAAAATAAAATGATAAACGTAATGAGAAAAATTAAGATAGCGAAGTTAACTGTTAATATTGGTGCAGGAAAAGAACAGGCTAATCTGAATAAGGCTATTGAAGTACTTAAGCATATTACTGGAAAGAATCCTGTTAAAACTATTACAACTAAGAGAATTGCTGCATGGGGTTTAAGACCTGGTTTGCCAATTGGTTGTAAATTAACTTTTAGAAAAGAAGATGTTCCTAAATTATTAAAAAGATTGCTTACTGCAAGAGATAATGTATTAAGAACAAAATGTTTTGATGATCATGGTAATATTTCGTTTGGAATTAAAGAACATATTGACATTCCTGATACAAGATATGATCCAAAAATAGGGATTATTGGTTTGCAAGCATCAATAACACTTGCTAGACCGGGTTTTAGAATTGCTAAGAGAAAATTAAATAAATCAAAGTTAGGAGAACATCATAAAATAAAAAGAGATGAAGCTATTGCTTTTATGAAAGAAAATTACAATATTAAAATTCAGGAAGAAATAGACATTGAAGAAGATTAGGTGAATTAATATGACACATTCAAATCCAGAAAAAATGCTTAAACAGCTTGAGAACAAACCTGGTAAAGAAAAAAAATATGCTAAACATAATTTGCCAAGAAAGAGAAAATTTGGTGAATCTGTTCATAAGTGTGTTCTTTGTGGAAGAACTCACGCACACATAAGTAAGTATGGTTTAAATTTATGTAGACAGTGTTTTAGATTGAATGCAATAAAATTAGGATTTAAAAAATATAGATGATATTTATCGGTGAAAAAAAATGAGTTTAAATGATGCATTAGCAAACGTATTGTCGTTCATAAAGAATTATGAAAATTTAGGTAGAAAACAACTTTCTACTGCTAATAATTCAAAAGTTATTAGGATAATACTTGGCATACTTAAGAAAGAAGGATATATTGAATCTTTTGAAGAAGTAGATGATAATAAAGGAAAAATTATTAACATACATTTGTTTGGAAAAATCAATAAGATCGGAGTTATTAAACCAAGATTCGCAGTTAAGAAAATTGATTTCGAGAAATACGAAAAAAGATTCCTTCCTGCAAGAGGGTTTGGTATACTTATTGTTTCAACACCTCAAGGAATTATGACTAATATAGAAGCTAAAGAAAAAGGAATAGGTGGAAAACTTATTTGTTATTGTTACTAGAATTAAAATGGAAAGATATTTTGTAAGGGAAATTGAAATACCAGAAGGATGTACTATTGAAGTAAATAATAGAATCATTAAGGTTACTGGTGCTAAAGGAACTGTAGAAAGAGATATCAAGAATAAGCTTCTTAAGCATGATATTCAAAAAGATAAAATTGTTCTTTTCGGTGAAAAGGGTACTAAACCGTATAAGAAAATAGTTTTAACTTTTGTAGCACATATAAACAATATGTTTAAAGGTGTAGTCAAGGGTCACGTTTACAAATTAAAAGTTTGTTCAGGTCATTTTCCAATGACTGCAGCAATTAAAGGAGATACTTTTGAATTAAAGAATTTTATTGGTGAAGCTAAGCCAAGAAAATTAAAATTAAATTTAGATAGTGTTAGTGTTAAAGTTAATGGTACAGATATCGTTGTTGAAGGAATAGATAAAGAAAAAACAGCTCAAACTGCGGCGAGTATTGAATCTTTAACAAAAAGGCCTGGGTTTGATAAAAGAATTTTCCAAGATGGAATTTATATCATCAACAAAGATGGTAAAGCAATATAATATTATAAAAAATGGCAGATAAAAAAGAATTGTTAGAACTGAGAAATAAAATTAAAGCGAGAAAGCCAAAGTTTTTACAAAGGAATGTAAAAACTAAAAAGAGACTTGCAAAAGTTTGGAGAAGACCAAAAGGATTACAAAATAAGATGCGGCTAAATAAAAAAGGTTATGAAAGAGTAATTAGCTCAGGTTATGGTTCTCCAGTTGAAGCTAAACATCTAGATAAAAAGACAGGGCTTTATCCTGTTATCATTACAAATAAAAAAGATCTTGAAAAGATTGACGTTAAAACTCAGATTGTTTTGATTTCTTCAACTGTTGGAGCAAAGAAAAAACTTGAGATTATAAAAGTTGCTGAAGAAAAAAATCTTGCTGTTATTCAAGATATTGCAAAAGTTAAGGCAAGCATAAGTAAACTTCTTGAAAATAAGAAGAAAGCTAAAGCAAAACTTACTGAAAGAAAGAAAGCTAAAAACAAAAAACAAAAGAAGACTGCAGACGAAAAGAAAGTTAAAGAAGACAAAGAAAAGGCTGAAAAAGAAGCTGCAGACAAACCTGTTACTCATGATAATGTTCAGACTGAAAAGGCTGTTCAAGCAGATAAGGCTAATAAGGAGATACTACAGAAACGAGTTTAGTTAGGTGAATAATTATGAAATTAAAACTTCAAAAAAGATTGGCATCAATCATTTTCAAGGGATCTAAGAAAAGAGTTAGATTTGAAACTGAAGTGCTTGATGAAATTAAAGAAGGTTTAACTAAAGATGATGTTAGGGGTATGATCAAAAGAGGGCTTATTACTATTAATCAAAAGAAGGGCGTTAGCAGAGTTAGAGCTAAGAAAAACGCAAGTCAAAGAGCTAAAGGTTTAAGAAGAGGATCCGGTAAAAGAAAGGGAAGTAAGAATGCTCGTTTACCAGACAAAGAGATTTGGATGGTAAAGATAAGACTTCAAAGAGCTTTCCTAAAAGAATTATATGATAAAAAATATCTAGATGCTGCAACTTATAGAAATTTATATAAAAAAGCTAAAGGTGGTTTTTTCAGAAGCAAGAGACACATTAAAATATATGTTGATGACAATAAATTGGCATTAAAAAAAGAAGTAAAAAAAGAGAAAAAATAATAATTATGTTCATAAGGTGACTAATAATGAGAAAAAGCGTTCCAACCATCCCATATAGGAGAAAGAGAGAATTAAAAACTAACTATAGAAAGAGAGTTGGATTATTAAAATCAGGAAGTAATAGATTAGTTATTCGAAAGAGTAACAAGTATATTACTATTCAAGTAGTTTCATACAAAGCAGAAGGTGATGTGGTTGTTAAATCATGTAGTTCACAACAATTAGCTGCACTTGGTTGGAAATTTTCAGCTAAAAATATTCCTGCTGCATACTTAACTGGATTATTGATTGCAAAAAACATGAGTTCAGAAAAAGATAAAGTATGTATTGCTGATTTCGGACTTCAAGTTCCGTTAAAAGGAGATAATAAATTATATGCTGCACTTAAGGGTGTTATTGATGGTGGTCTTTCTGTTAAGGCAGGTGAAGGGATTTTCCCAAGTGAAGATAAGTTGTTAGGAAAGAATAAAAGTGAGGATATGCAAAAAGCAATCACTGATGTTAAAACAAAGCTTTTAGGATAAGGGTAATAAAATGGTTAATTCAAAATTTTCAAAAGGTCGGGGAAAACCTAAAGGGTCTAGATTGAGTATGGCAGATAGAAAAGCAAGAGATGTTGAAATACAAAAAGCAAAATTAAGCTCTTGGGTTCCTAAAACTGATTCAGGAAAAAAAGTTAAATCAAAAGAAATTACTGATATTGATATTTTACTTAATTCTGGTGTTAAGATAATTGAACCAGAAATTGTAGAGTCTTTATTAGAGCTTAACTCTGAATTATTACTTATAGGTCAATCAAAAGGTAAGTTTGGTGGTGGCCAAAGAAGAGTTTTTAGACAAACTCAAAAAAAGACAAGGGAAGGAAACAAGCCTAAGTTTTCAACAATGTGTGTTGTTGGTGATAAAGATGGGCATGTAGGTTTAGGATTTGGTAAAGCAAAAGAAACTGTTCCTGCAAGAGAAAAATCAACAAGACAAGCAAAACTTAATATCTTCAAGATTAAAAGAGGATGTGGTAGTTGGCAATGTAATTGTGGAGAACCGCATACTGTTCCTTTCGAAGTAGAAGGGAAATGTGGATCAGTTATTGTAAAGTTAATGCCTGCACCAAAAGGTAAAGGTTTGTGTGTTGAGTCTGAAATTGCAAAGGTTCTTGAGTTTGCAGGTGTGAAAGACTGTTGGTCAAAAACTTTTGGTCAAACAAAAAACAGAATAAATCTTTTAATGGCTACAGAAAAAGCATTAAGAAAATTAACAACAACAAAAGTTAGAGAAATTGATGCTACAAATACTTCAATTGTTGATCATTCAGTTAATAAAAAGAAAAAGAAAGTTATTGTTAAGGCAGAGGAAGTTGCTGAAGAGGTAAAAGAAGCAGAAGAAGTTAAACTCAATAAACACAATAACGAAAACATTATTGGTCATTCAACAAAGTTGAATAAATCAAAAGATTTATTGGCTCCACAGGAACCTAAAAAAGAAAAAAAGGTTGTTAAGAAGAAGCCTGTGTCTAAAGAAAAAGCTCCAGCTAAAGTAAAGAAATCAAAAGACAAGTCTATTGATAACTTAACAGAGCTGAATAAAACAATTAAAAAAGAATAAGGTTACAAGATGGCAGATACTGAAGATAAAAAAATTGCAATTATTTTAATTAGAGGAAAAATAGGCATGCATAGAGATATGAAAAAAACTGCTGAACTTTTAAGATTATTTAAGAAAAATACTTGTGTTGTATATGCTGATACTTCTGTGATTAGGGGAATGGCTGTTAAATTAAAAGATTATATTACTTATGGAAATATTGATGAAGAAACTTACAACCTTCTTGTTGAAAAAAGAGGAAAGAAGGATGCTGATGGTAAAATCAAAAATATTTTCAAGTTAAATCCTCCTATAAAAGGCTTTGAAAGAAAAGGTACAAAACAACCTTTTGCTGCAAATGGTGCTCTAGGAGATAGAAAAGATAAGATTAACGAACTTTTGAAGAGAATGATTTAAAATGATGTCCAAAAGAACAAAAACTAGTAGGCAAAGAGGAACTTCATCTCATGGCTGGGGTGCAAAGAAAAAGCACAGAGGAGCAGGTCATAGAGGAGGAAGAGGAGAAGCAGGTTCTGGTAAAAGAGGAGATGCTAAAAAGCCTAGTTTCTGGAAGGACAAAAAGAGATACCAAAAAATTGGTTTCACAAGTAAAGTAAGAAATGATTGTAAAACTATTAATATTATTGAGTTAGATACTAAGATAGATAGGTTTGTTGCAAAAAATAAAGCTCTATTAAAAGCGGGGATCTATACTATTAATTTATCAGATATCAAAGTAGATAAACTTCTTGGGGCAGGGAAAGTAACAAAGAAAATGGAAATAACTGTTACTAGCGCTTCAAAATTAGCTATCAAAAAGGTTGAAACTTCAGGTGGAAAAATTATTTTGCCAACTATTAAAGTAAAAGAAGTTAAGAAAGAAGTTAAGAAAGAAGTTAAGAAAGAAGTTAAGAAAGAAGTTAAGAAAGAAGTTAAGAAAGAGTCTGAAAAGCCTCGAGCTCAACCTAAAAAAGAGTAAAATTATTTAAATGATATTATTTTATTAGTTAAATTAGAGTATTCAATTAAAAAGAATATCTTCCAAAAAAGCATAGCTTTTTTGAGAATGACAATCGTTATGGTGTATAAATGGCTTCAGCATTTGATAAATTAATCTTTAATCTTCCAGAAGTTGAACATCCTAAAGAAAAAAAGTTATCTTTTAAGGTAAAACTTAAATGGACTTTAATTACTCTTGTGCTATTCTTTATTCTTGGATTGGTTCCTTTATTTGGTGCTGATGCAAGTGTTATGCAGCAATTCGAATACTTATCTATTATTCTTGGTGCTCAGTTTGGTTCACTTATCAGTTTAGGTATTGGCCCAATTGTAACTGCATCTATTGTATTGCAATTACTTAATGGTTCTGGAATACTTAAGTTTGATCTTGCTACTGAAAATGGAAAGAAAAGATTTCAAGGTATCCAAAAGTTATTAGCAATCTTTTTCATAATATTTGAAGCTTGGATTTATGTTGCCATGGGTGGGCTTAAAGCTACTGCAGGAGTTTCTCCTATGTTAATTATTGTTCAGCTTATTCTCGGTGGATTCCTTATAATGATGATGGATGAAGTTATAAGTAAATGGGGTTTTGGTTCAGGTATAAGTTTATTTATTGCTGCAAATGTTTCACAATCTATTTTTATTAGAGCATTAAGTTTTGTTAAAGCTCAGGGAAGTGAGTTTTCTGTTGGTGCTATTCCTGCACTATTCCAAGCTTTGGCTGCAAATGAACCAACTTTTGCTGGTTTAATGCTTGCTTCGTTAATTGCAACTGTTGCAATCTTCCTAGTGGTTGTTTATGTTCAGGCTATGAATGTAGAAATTCCTTTAAGTTATGGTAGGGTAAGAGGTTATGGTATAAGATGGCCACTTAAATTCTTATACACTAGTAATATTCCTGTTATTTTGATTGCTGCATTAATGGCAAATATTCAATTGTTTGGTCGTTTGTTTGGTAATCAAGGAGGAGGAATCTTAGCATGGTTACAAGCTCCAAAGTTAATTGAACTCATTATTAAGGGAAATGTTAGTGTATTAAATTTTGCTCAAGCAATTGTATATTTACTTATATTAATTGGCGGAGCAGTTCTTTTTAGTTTGTTTTGGGTCCAAACTTCTGGGTTGGATGCACGAACTCAAGCAAAAAATATTATGAATTCTGGTTTACAAATGCCTGGATTTAGAAGAGACGAACGGGTTCTTGAAAGAGTTCTCTCGAGATATATCAAACCTCTAACAGTTATGGGAGGGATTGCAGTTGGATTGTTAGCAGGGTTAGCTGATGTTTCTGGCGCATTAAGTAATGGAACAGGACTTCTATTAACCGTAATGATTATTTATCAGTTATATGAACAAATTGCACAACAACATATGATGGATATGAATCCTATGATGAGAAAGTTCATGGGTAAATAATTTTTAATTTCTATACTATTTTAAGTATGTAAAAACAATATAATTTATAAATTACAAAGTTCCATTTAGGGTTTAGGTGAGTGTTTAAATGGCAGTTAAAAAAACTAAAAAAAAGAGTAATAAAATAGTTGATGTAATTGTCTCCACATTGAAACAAACTCTGTTGCCCAATATGTTAAAAAAAGTGACAGAAAAAATACATCATGAGATTAAGCTTGTAACTTCTGATATTGAACATAAAGCAAAAAGAATAACTAATCATGCTATAAATAAGCTTATGATTGCAGTATTAATGTTAGTTGCATTTCTATTAATTTTATTTGGAGGATTATATTTTCTTACGGATATACTTGCTATTGAACGAGCCTATGTTTTATTTGGTTTGGGAATAGTTTTACTTATCATTGTCTTTGTTTCAAATTTAAAAGCAAAAGATTAATTATTTAATAAGGAGGTTGGACAAAATGCCAGCAAAAAAGAAAGTAACAAGAAAATATGTACCAAAAAAGAAAGTAACTAAGAAAAAAGTAGTTGCAAAGAAAACATCTTTGAAGAAAAAAGTGAAGAAAGTAATTAAGAAAGATATTGCAGTTGTAAAAAAAAGAGCTCTTATTTATGAGAAAAAAGCTATTGCTGAATTGAAGAAAGCTAAAGCAAAAATGAAAAAAGCTGAAGCAGACGTAAAAAAATACGTTAAAAACAATCCAGAAAAAGCAGCTTTAATCGCAACTGGTGTTGCAGCAGCAATTGCAACAGCAATCGCTATTGCAGCTAAGAAATCTAAGAAGAAAAAGAGATAATTTTTTTTATTCCGTTTTTCGGTGCCAATAAACTATTAAAGTTTATTCAACTTTGTTGAATGACCAATAATTTTTAATTATTGTGTTTATTGAGCATTTTTGTTTTCTTTTACTCTAAGTAATGCATAACTTCATCTGTACTCTTTCCGCCATGAACAATTTCTCTAAGAGCTTTGCTTAGTGCAAATGGATTTTCTGACTGCCAAACATTTCTACCAACTGCAATACCTGAAGCACCACTAATCATAACATCTTGAGCCATCTTCAAGAATTCTGGATCAGGCCTTTTGCTTCCGCCTGCAACAACAACTTTAGTTAGTCCTGCATTCCTAACAACCCACTTGAATCCTTCAGGGTCATCATTATATTTTATTTTAACAATATCTGCACCTAACTCTAATCCAATACGCGCACTGTATGCAAGAATTTCTGTAGAAAGTTCATTCTGAATTGCATCTCCTCTTGGATACATCCATGCAATAACAGGTATTCCTAAATCGTGAGCTTCTTCAACTATTCTTCCAAAAGTTTCAAACATTTCAGGTTCTTGCTTGCTTCCATCATAGATAACAAATCCTACTGCTTTTGCTCCAAGTTGCACTGCTCTTTTAACACTGCATATCTGTTTTGCAATAGGGCTAATATGTGTAAGTGAGCTTTTACTATTAAGTTTAATAATTAAAGGAACATCTTTGTAAGCTCCGTGATAATATTTCTCTGCAACACCATGTTCCAGTATTATTCCGTCATATTTTCCTTCTAGTGCAATATCTAGAATGTATTTTGGATCAACGTTTTTCAGATTGAAATCTCCAGGACCATGTTCTAGGCCTTGGTCGTATGCAAGAAATAATGCTTTGCCATTTGTCATTAAATTACTTAATCTAGGGATTATCATGTTACACCTCTTTTTTGTGATAATAATAAAATAATAAAAAAAATAATCTTTTAAGATTATATTTTGAACTTTTCGCCCAGGTCTCCAAGTATAATTAATGGTTTTTGTTTACCTGAAAGAGCATTAATCCATCCAATAAGCCACATTAGGAATAACAGTATCCATATTATGCCTGTGATTATCCATCCTATAACTGGGATCCATCCGATTAATAATGTAATTACCCATCCAACTATGTATGCAATAAATAATACTAGTCCTTGTTTCGCGTAGTACATTACATATTTATTTTCTTTTTTTGCGAGTATTGCAATAACAAATCCTACAATACTTAGAAATACTCCTAGAAACGCAAATACTTTTCCTTCTTCAATTTCTTTTGTTTGTTTGTTTTCTACCATTTTTTTTACACACCCTTATTTTTTATTTAATCATTCTCAACTCTTGGAGCAAGAATAAAAACTAATTGTAATTTGTTAAGAACTTTGTATTCAAGTCTCAGTGGATAATCATTTGAAAATTGCATTGTTGCTTGTGGTGCAAGTTTTGAACCTTGAATCATTTTCTTAAGATACTCAATTGAGTATTTGCTCTTAAGCTTTTTTTCTGAGACAATCTTGGTATTTGCATCTGATTTAATTTCTACATCTGCCTTACTTAAATCTCCTTTACTTGAAACTTTGAATAAATTATTATCAACTTCTAAGCTGATACTTTCTCCAATAATATCCATGTCTTCAATTGCTTCTGTTAGAACTCCTGATTCTATAACAATAGTTGCATCAAAGTTTAGACTAGGAATTTTCTTTTCGTTTTCATCTAACTCAATTAATGGAAGCATAAATGTTTTTGTGCTTCTTCCTTTCATTATAAATTTTAGATGTCCTTCCACAAGTTCTAAAGTTATCTTGCAATTTGTTGCTCTTCTCAAAACCTGTTTTACATTGTTCAGGTTTAGAGCAATAACTTGTTCTTCTTTAACATCGTATTCTTCAAAGCAACTACTTAAAAGTTTAAATGTAACCATTGCCACACTAGCAGGGTCCATTGCAACCAGTTCCATGGAATCTGGTGTTATTTTAAACTGCGCTTCTGTAACAAGGTCTGCGATAATAGAAATACTGTCTTTTAATAGTCTTGGTTCAGCAAGTGTTAATTTCATAATTTATACCCCCAATTGTAATTGTAATATAGTCTATTAAATGGCCTGTTATATATAAAGATTTCTATAGAATAGTGCTTTAAAAGAGTAATATGTGGGAGAAGGGTTTCGAACCCCCGTAGGCACTAAGCCACGGGATTTTGAGTCCCGCCCGTTTGACCACTCCGGCACTCCCACTTGCTTAAGTTTAAGAAGAATAAATGCTTTTTAAAGGTTATTATTGTTAAATACGAGTAAGTTTTAAAAAGGACAAGATTTTCTTTATTGTGTTATATTTGGGGACGTAGTATAATCTGGCTAGAATAGTGGCCTCCAGAGCCTCGGATGGGGGTTCGAATCCCTCCGTCCCCATTTTGAATCCTTTGGGATTCGAAAGGAGTGCGTCTGTGAAGACCTGCCAGGAATCTTTTATTTCTAAGTATGAATCCCAGTGTTCACATTTATTTTTATATAAAACTTTTTAAAGAAATTAATTAATTTTTTATTACAACTTGAGTTTAATACTTCACAGTTTGTTGTAGGATTCAAATTGTAATGACCAAAAATCTTAGGTTTTTGTGTTAATTTATCATATTTTGGGGTGTTTAATATAATGGCAAATTCAGAATTTAACTTAGATATGGATAATTATTTGAGAAAGATTAGAAAGAAAAGAACTGATCCTGTTGATTATTCTAATGGCAGTGCAAAGGTTTCTAGCTCTTCAACTAATATTAATAATCTTCCTGATGATGAAATAATTATTGAAGAAAAACAAGAAGGGGGATTTAAAAAATTCTTAATATCCCTTTTCAAAAGAAATAAAACCACAGATGTTATGGAATTAGAAGAGCAGTATGAAGAAGATGTTCCTATTGAAACAGCTATTGCTGAAGAAGATTTTGAAGAGGATTTTGATGAAATCGAAAGACAAACTGAAAGTTCTTTAATGAGATTCTTTAGTAGGTTATTTCCTAGAAAACTTGCATCTGAAGATATTGATGAAGAATTAATTGAAGCTCAATTGTATGGTGATACTTCAAATGTTATTGAGGATACAAAGAAAACCTTTCAATCTCTTAATAAGTGGTTAGAAAAACTTCCTGCAAAAGAGAAAGCTGAATTCAAGAACTCTGAAGACTTCATAGTTTACAGAGAGTTTCTTAAGAAGTATAAGTTGATTAAGGAATAATTCCGATTTTTCCGGTGCCAATAAATTGTTAAATTATTGAGCATTTTAATTTTTTTATCTACCAGCTGCAATCTCAATAATATCTAGATTCTTAAGAACATGGTCTTTACCATGGGTTATCTTTGTTTTCACGTCAATACATCGAATAAAGTTTTTACCAAAGTCTGTGTGCAGTTTATATGCAAAGTCTAGTGCAGTTGAACCTTGTTTCATTAAGAAACAATCAGGTAGAACATTTCCATTCTGATCTTCTAATTTATTTACGCCGCCAGGGTGAATTGCAATATATTTTAGAATATCAAAGACAACATTATTCAATATGCTTTGGACTCCAGTTCCTTCTGTGTAAACTCCGAGAATATTCTCTTTAATAAAATTGAGTGCAGTTTTCTGTTTATCATTAAGTTTAGTTTCTCCCTGTTCTGTAATAGAAAAATCTTTTTCTCCAGGAATATAATTTATTAATTGATGTTTTGCAGCTTCTTTTAATGCAAGTTCTGATTCTGCAGAGCAGGGGATGATTACATGATTGGGAAATTGATCTCTTAAGTTATTATAATTATCAATTGCACCCGGAATATCTATTTTATTAGCTGCAATAATCATTGGTTTTGTTATTTTTCTTAGGTATGCAGATAGTTTAAATAGATCTTTTTCTTCCCATTTAGTTACTTGTTCTGCATTTAGATTTAATTGCTTTATTCCTTGTTTAATCATGTCCTCGCTAACACCTAGTCCAGACAATTGTTTAGCAAGAGCCTTGTGTAGCTCAGAATGTTCTTGTTGCACTTGTCTTGCAAATTTCTCCCACCCTTTTTTAAGGATTGAAAGATACCAAAAATCAAGTTCTTCTTCTAGAAATTTAACATCCTTTGCAGGATCATAACTTCCAGCTTCTATTGGTTCACCTTTTTCATTTGTTGAGCCAGAGACATCTATAACGTGAATAAGTGCATCTGCCTGTCTAAGGTCGTCCAGGAATTGAGAACCCATCCCTTTGCCTTCGTGAGCACCAGGAACTAATCCTGCAACATCAATCATGTCAACAGTTACAAATCTATATTTGTCTAGAACAAATCCTTCTCTAGGATTAGCTGTTTTCCCAAATTCTTTTGCAGCATCACTTATCTTGATAAATCCAACACCATGGTTTGGTTTGATAGTTGCAAAAGGATAATTAGCTATTTCAATATCCATGAGTGTTGCAGCTTTAAAAAAGGTGCTTTTTCCTACATTTGCTTTTCCTACGACTCCGATTAACATATTATCTACCTGAAACTAAACAACCTTTTTAACTTTTTCTTTTTCAAGAAGTCTTCAAGCTTCTTCTCAACATTAGGAACTTTGAAAGCTGCTTCTTTTTCTCTAAACTCTTTTGTATGATATCTTTTATTACCTTTAGAATTTGCATACTGCATTTTCTTGTGTAATATTTCATGGTACATTACATAATCAAGTAAGTATTGCTCTTCAATAAGAATTTTGCTAATTGCAATTGTGTTTGTCATAAAATCATAACTTCCTAATTTGCTGAATGAAGGAGGAGACCAAACTAAATTTGGTGTATCAATCATTTCATTAAAATATTCTTTATTGATCCTGTCAAAGCATTCTTTTAGCTCTTGATCAACTTTTACAGTTTTACTATAGGAACTAGATTTTTTAATATAGTCATTATATATATCAATATTATAAGAATGTTTCTTCTTTTTGTAAACCCTGTTTAGTAACTCTTGGATTAAACCAATTAGTATCTCTTCACTAACCTCTTTCCATTCATAACTTAGACGAAATTGAATTTTATGTGAAGTATATGCGCAATTTGCATTATACCCTTTAAATGCTCTAGAAAGTTTTATTTCAATATTTCTTGATTCATTTCTTTCAGGAAATAGTTCAAGGGCTCTTTGAATTATGTTTTTTGAGTTCATCATTTCAATCTTGAATATTAAACATTTTTTGATAAATAGTTATTGAACTATTTCCAGGATCATAATCTTCATTATCTTTAATTTCTTTAAATCCTGCTTGTTCAATAATTTGTTTTCCCTTTGAGTTCCAAGTTGCTATTTCTCTGATAATTCTTGCTTTCTCATCTCGATTTTGAACATATTTTAATGCAGTATCTATTGCACGAGTTATTAATTTTTGGCCAAATCCTTGATGTCTATGTTCGGGATTTACAAGTAGCATAGTCTCTTCTTCTGTAGCAAGATAAACATCATTTTTATTAATTTTAAACCCACAAGAGCCAATTTTAGAATTTTCATCGTAAAATTCAACAGAACCGATTTTACTTTGTGTATCATATTTTAAGATTTCTTTAAGCATTTTATTTCTCAACATTATATCTTAGGATTGCAACAAACTTACCCATGTTTTTTAATTGAACTCCCTCTGTTGTTTCTGTGGAGATAACTTCGACTTTTGTCCCCATTTTCTCCCCTTCAATTTCAAATTCATCAATGACTTTTTCGTCAACTACATCAGAAATAACAACTGTGTCTGCAATTCCTTCTTTAATTAGTTCCATAACCTTATCCTTTCCATATGCAACTTTACCTTCTTCTGTTGATAGTAATAAAAAGAATTGTTTCATTAACTTTTTTTCTCTGATAATATCCTCTTTTGCAAGTATGTCCTCTGCTTTTTCAACCAGTTCACGCAAACCAAATTCCCCAGTATATGATAAATCTTTTACGCCAAGAATTTTTTTTTGAACATCTCCAGTTATATGATTTTTATTTAGAAAGTTATTAACAGTTGTTCCTGGTCCACCAAGAATTATCCCTTTTAGATATTGTCTTGGTAAAAATTCATCTTTCATATAACCTGCAATCTTTTTGAAATGATCATTTAGTGCTCCTGCCCTTAATCTTTGAAATCTCGGTGCAGACTGTCCACCTGCCCTCATTTTTCCTGGAACTTCAGAATGAGTGGATTTTATTGGGATTATTGTTTTTCCTCTTAGTATTGCAATTGTTGCGTCTCTGCCATCTAGGACAACTAATCCATACTCATTTTTATCATCTATCATTTCTTTTAATGGATCAAGGATAAACTCTTTATCACACCTGTATAATCGCTGATTCATTGGTGCAGGTGGTTCTATTGCCCAAACTTTAAAGTCTTGTTGTCCTTCTCTTCCAGCAATGTTTCCTGCAAAAATAGCAAGCCCGTGAGGCGGTGTTCTTATGATAACTGCTTTTAGATGTTGAACCATTTTTTCTAGTGCATCTTGAACATTTTTTCTGTTTGAAGCAGATTTAATGTTACTAGCAGTATCTTTTTCTTGTTCTAAATGTTGGTTTATCTTATTTAGGTCATAGCCATGAGGCACATAAACAGATACCAACTCTGTATGCCTACCTTTATATTGGCTTAGCTCTTTTACAAAATCTTTAAGCTTTCTTCTCTCTTTTGCATTCAGCTGATAATCTGTTTCTTTTTGGTTCATAATAGTTTATAGTGAATTTAAGTGATTTATAAAGGTTTAGGGTGCATTTTAATATTTTTAAACGCAATATTTATATACTAGGAGGTCTCAGTTAATTATATCATAATATTTATAAAAGCAGTTTATATAATGATTATAAACCTTATGAGGGGTAATTTAAATGGCAGATAATGAGAAAAAATTTTCAAAAGACGTAATAGGAAAAACTATTGTTTCTAAAACAGGTAAGAGATTTGGTGAAGTTGGTGATGTAATCTTCGAAACAAAGAGTGGAGAGTTAATCCATATGGTTGTTGCTAATCCTACTACTTACACTGAAAAACTTGATCTTGAAAAAACAAAAGAAGGTAAAATGTTAATACCTTTCAGTGCAGTCATTGCTATGGGAGATTTTATGGTTATTGCAGAGGAAGATATAGTTTAATATCTTCTTTTAATTATTTATTTTTTTTAAAATGACTATTTCTATAAAACTAAAGCACAATAAGATTAAACTTCTACAAAAATATCTAAGAAATAATGATATAGACTTTACTTTGCTAGAAAAGATAGATGCAAAATATTTTACTGGAACAAGCTCAGAATTCTTAATGGTAATTCCTGCAAACGGAAAATGTAAGATTTATACAAGTCCTTTAGATATTGGTAATTATAGAAAAGATAAGTCTTTTTTGTTAAAACCTTTTCAAGATTTTAAAAAACAAGTAATAAAAAATAAAACTATTGGTTTAAATTATGAAAAAACTTCTATTCAAACAAAAAATAAGTTAAAAGGTAAGAAAAAAGATGTTTCTAAATATTTAACAGAGTTAAGACAAACTAAAACTGCTGAAGAAATAAGAAAAATCAGAACTTCTTGTAATATTGCCTGTAAAATAATTAATAGGACAATTAAAAAGATAAACAAGAGTTTGTTATCTGAGAAACAGATTAAAAGATACTTAGAAAGTGAAACTTTTAACAATGATTGCACTCTCGCTTTTACTCCTATTGTTGCATCAGGGAAGAATGCAGCAATACCTCATGCTCACTCAACTGATATTAAACTAAGAAGAGGGTTCTTAATAATTGATTTTGGGGTTAAGTATCAAGGTTATTGTTCTGATATAACAAGAACTGTTTTTGTTGGTAATCCCACTAAGAAAGAAAGAGAAATATATGAGAAAGTTTTATTTGTGCAGCAACAATCAATAAAAAAGGCTAAAGATGCTATTGGGGAGAGTGCAGGGCTTTTAGATAGATATGCGCGGGAATTGTTCGATGAATCTAAAAAGTATTTTACTCATTCATTGGGTCATGGTTTTGGTTTAGAAATACATGAAGCTCCTTTCGTTGCTCTAACTGCAACAGATATATTAGATAAAGATAAAGTTATAACTATTGAGCCAGGGTATTATGATGCAGAAAACAGTATTGGTATAAGGATTGAAGATGATGTTTTAATAAAAGAGAACAGTGTTGAAGTTCTAACATCTAAGCTTCCTAAGAAATTAATCGTCATAAAATCATAAGTTTTAAAAATGTTCAGTCTAATTTAATAGATATTTATTCATGAGGTATAATTATGGCAGCTAAAAAGAAAGTAACTAAAAAAGAGAAAAAATCAAAATATGAATTCTTATTTTACAAACAGGAAACTGCATGGAAACATATTGATGAGAAAAAAGCTTTTGCTTTTTCTGAACCATACAAGAAATTTCTTGATATTGTAAAAACAGAGAGAGAGGCAGTAATAGAAATAGAAAAAATAGCTAAAGCAAAGGGTTACAAAAACTTTGAAACAGCTAAAACTTTAACTGCAAAAGATAAGGTTTACTACAAAACAAATAAAAATATTGTTTTAGTTAATCTTGGCAAGTTTAATAAAATGAAAGTTATTGCAAGTCACTTGGATTCTCCAAGATTAGATCTAAAACCAAAACCTATGTTTGAAGATTCAGATTTAGCTCTTCTAAAAACACACTATTATGGCGGAATAAAAAAGTATCAGTGGGTTAATAGAGCTTTGGCAATACACGGATTTGCTCTACTTAAAGATGGAACAAAAAAGCAAATATTAATTGGAGAATCTGATAAAGATTCTGTATTTGTTATACCGGACTTATTACCTCATCTTGCAAAAGAGCAATATGAAAAAAAGGTTGATAAGTTTATTACTGGTGAAGACTTAAATGTTATTATTGGTAATCTTCCTTTAGAAGATAAAGAAATAAAAGAGCATGTTAAGTTAAGAGCTTTAAAGTTTTTGCACGACAAATATGGTATAACTGAAAAAGATTTTGTTACTGCAGAGCTTGAAATTGTTCCTGCAGAAAAAGCAAGAGATATTGGTTTTGATAGATCTTTAATCGGTGCATATGGTCAAGATGATAGAGTTTGTGCTTATACTTCTTTAAATGCATTACTTAATTCTAAGAATAAAGAAACTGCGATAGCACTTTTTGTTGATAAAGAAGAAATTGGTAGTGAAGGAAAGTCAGGAGCAAAATCAAAGTTCTTATTTAATTTCTTAAATGAGTTACTTGCTAAACTAAAATTAAAAACAGATGCATACACTGTTTTGAAGAATGCTGAGTTTCTGAGTGCAGATGTAACTTCTGCATTAAACCCTAACTTTAAAGATGCACAGGATCATACAAATGTTTCTATTCTTGGCAGGGGAATTTCTGTTGAAAAATATGGCGGCGGTGGAGGAAAATATTCTACTAACGATACTGATGCAGAATATATTCATAAAATAACGGCTCTGTTTGATAAAAATAAAGTTAATTGGCAAACAGGAGAAAATGGAAAAATTGATCTTGGTGGTGGAGGAACAATCTCTATGTATTATGCAGAGTATGGTTGTGACATAGTAGATGTTGGTCCACCAGTTATTGGAATGCATTCTCCGTTTGAGATAACAAGTAAGGTTGATGTTTACTCTTCATTCCTTGCGTATAAAGTCTTTTATGAGAATTAATTCAGTTAGTAGTGCCAATAACATTTGTTATTGAGCATTTTTTGTTTTATTTCTTATATTTTCTAAGTGCAGTTACAGATCTATAAAGTCCAATATTTTTTTCTGGTAATACATCTCTGTTCCTTTTTGAATTTTCATTAATTGGGTGTTTTTTGAGATGTAAATCTACTGCAGAAATGTAGTTATCCCAATCTTTTCCAGAAGATAAAATGTGCCCTGGATAGGAATCAACTAGTTTCCAAGCGTGATTAATTCCTATTCCTTTTTTAGAAAACAATTTTTCTACTTGTTCTATTCTAGTAAGAACCCTTGGGAATCTTTTACTATTGGCATATCTTTCAAGCGTGTTTTTATTTGTTAAATCATAGTCATCTATAATTCGCTTTTCTTTTTCATGTTTTATTTTGTCTTTATCTATTTTTATTGTTATATCTATACTATTGTTTACAGGTTCTGTTTCTATTTTAGGCTTTCGATCATTAATGTATTGAAATAGTTGTTTTGTATTAATTTCATCGTTGAATAACTTTATTAATTGTTCATCTACTTCTGTTATTGAAAGGTAAGTCAAATCCATTTTTCTTAGTTCTTGTATAATAGATATTTTTTTACTAAAATTCTTAACAGAAATTATATTATCTGCAAATTTACTTGTTTCTCCATCTAAATCTGTTTTGATGATTTCATATGCTTTTTCAACAAGCTCTAATTCTTGTTGATCAGGAGGAGGAGGGGACAAAATAACTGCTTCTACTACTTGAATGCCAACACGTTTACGCATTACTATTGGTGTTCTTTTGACACTCTGTTCTAAATGTTTCTCATACGCAGCCTTAGCTCTGTATTCTTCACTTAGTTCGCCTGATTCAGCTTGCAAGTGTGATAGAAATCTATTAATTTCAAGTAACATTTGGTTTATAGGCAGTGTTGTATAATCACTTTCCATGTTAGTTTCATTATGTTCTTTCCATGTTTCTTTCCCAATTTTTGCTTTAGGGTTATATTCAAGAATAAGTTCTATGTGTTTGTCATAGACAATTTTTTCTAGCTGTCCTGGCTTAAGTATTTCTTGCGGATCATTCCCAATAATAAATTCATATATTTCAATTACCATAAATCAACGAAAATGCAATTTTATTTATATGCTTTTGGGTTAGTGTAGCTTTGTGAACTACTCATTAGGGATTGCTCAATCTATTATATATATGTTATAGACTATATTCTATTCTATATTCTTTTGTTAGGGAATCTTTATATTAGAGTTTTCATTATGCATTATAACAGGGACTAAGACCCTCTAATCTAAGTTGAAAAATCATATTTTCAAAACTTAACCAGTATAGCGATAGCTATATTTATTTTTTATAATAAAATGGCATTTACACACTTACATTTACACACAGAATATAGTTTGCTAGACGGTGCTACAAGAGTTAATGATTTATTCAAGCGAGTTAAGGAGCTCGGAATGGATTCTGTGGCAATAACTGAGCATGGTAACATGCATGCATTAATTCATAAGTATCAACTTGCTAAAAAAGCAGGTGTAAAATTAATATTTGGCATGGAGGCATACATTGTTAATGATATTAATCAAAAAGATAAATCTCAAAAGAGATATCATCTTGTTCTTTTGGCAGAAAACCTTCAAGGCTATAAAAACCTCATAAAGTTGGCTTCCATTGCCAACAGTGAGGGGTTTTACTATAGGCCTAGATTAGATAAAAAGATTTTAGCAAAGTATTCAGAGGGACTTATTTGTCTTTCTGCTTGCTTAGCTAATGATGTTGCACAGGCAATCATAAATAAAGACGAGGATAGAGCAAGAGCTTTAATTATTGATTACATTGCAATCTTTGGTAAAAATAATTTTTTCCTAGAACTTGAAAATCATGGTATTAATGAGGAAAAAAAAGTTAGAACTGCATATAAGAAATTTGCCAAAGAGTTTGGGTTAAAGTTGGTTGCAACTTGTGATTCTCATTACTTGTTAGAAGAACATGCTCATGCTCATGAAATCATGTTGTGTATTCAGACAAACTCAAAAATTGATGAACCAAATCATTTTAAATTTCAGGGTTCAGGTTATCATGTTATGTCTGAAGCGGAAATGCTTGATTTATTTTCTGATTTTAAAGAAGCAGTAACTAATACTGCGTTGATTGCAGAAAGATGTAATGTTGAATTAGAACTTGGTAAAACTGTTTTTCCTAATTTTGAAATAAAAGAAAAAGATCATGAACAATATCTATTAGATTTGTGTTCTAAACAATTAGATAAGAAATATGCTAATACTCTATTAATGGATAAGGCAAAGAAAAGAATGGACTTTGAGTTATCTGTTATTAATAAGATGGGTTATGCAACTTATTTTCTTATAGTCGAAGATTTTATTAGTGCGTCCAAAGCACATTGCCAGGTTGGCCCTGGAAGAGGTTCTGGTGCAGGATCTATTGTTGCATACTTGTTGGGTATAACCCAGTTAGAACCTCTATCTTTAGGGCTTTTATTTGAACGTTTCCTGAATCCCGATAGAATTTCTTTACCTGATTTTGATATAGATTTTGGTGATAAGGAGATTGCATTAGATTATGTTAAAAATAAGTATGGTAAAGAAAAGGTTGCATTGATAGGAACTTTCGGAACAATGAGTGCAAAATCTGTGATAAAAGATGTTGCAAGGGCATTGGGTATTTCTTTTTCTATTTCAAATGAAATGACTAATTTTATTACTGAGAAAACAATTCAATTGTCTTTAGATTTAAAGAATAAGAGAACAAAGAAGTATGCTAATCAACCATTAAGAGATTATCAATCAAGGTTTCCTAAATTATTTCAAGTTGCAGCTGTCCTCGAGGGATGTGTTAGACATAAGGGAATCCATGCCTGTGGTGTGGTTTGGGGTAAGGCTCCAATAACAGATTATCTTCCGGTTTACAAAAAAGATGGTGCAACTATAACTCAAGTTGATTGGAGAGAAGTTGAGGATGTAGGATTATTAAAGTTTGATTTCCTTGGCCTAGAAACATTAAATATTACTGATAAAATTTTAAAAAATATAGGCAAAGACACTGAATGGTTAGAACAAATACCTGTTGATGATAAAAAAGTTTATGCAATGCTAAGAAAAGGTTATAGTACAGGAGTTTTTCAAATGGAAAGTCCTGGAATGCAGAAAACATTAAAGCTTGTTAAGCCAACTTGTTTTGATGATATAATTGCAATTGTTTCACTTTATCGGCCAGGAAGTATGGATTTTATAGATGTATACGCAAGAAGAAAAAGCGGTGCAGAAAAAGTAAAATATGTTCATCCTAATTCTAAAGAAATTTTAAAACCAACTTATGGAATTCTTGTTTATCAAGAACAAGTTATGCAGTTGGCTAGAACTCTTGCAAACTTTACAATGGGTGAAGCAGATGTTTTAAGAAAAGCAATTGGTAAGAAAAAACTTGACCTAATGCTCAGGATGGAAGAGAAGTTCAAGTATGGTTGTATGACTTATTCTAAGATGGAGCCTAAATCAGTTAATGATCTATGGGGTAATATAGTTAAGTTTGCTTCTTATTCTTTTAATAAAAGTCATGCTGCAGCATACGCACTAATTGCATACAGAACTGCTTACCTTAAACAGTATTATCCTGCAGAGTTTATGGCTGCAGTTTTATCGTCTAATTCATCAGATCCTGATAAGCTTGCGTTCTATATTGATGCAACAAGAAATATGGACATAGAAGTTGAGTGCCCTGAAATAAACTTTTCTGAAAGAAGTTTTGTTATGGAAAAAGAAAGTAAAAAGAAAAAGATTCGTTTTGGTTTGTCTGGTATAAAGAACGTAGGTGAAATAGCAATAAAAGAAATAATAAAGTATAGACCTTATAATTCATATCAAGATTTTATTAATAAAGTCAATTTATCAAAAGTTAACAAACGAGTTGTAAAGAGTTTAATATCTGTTGGTTGCTTTGATAATCTTCAACACAATCGTTCACAACTATTAGAAAAATATGAGTCTGTAAAAAAAGAAAGTGTTCAACACAAACAATTAACTCTTTTTGGTACAAGAGCAAATAGTATTGCCTACCCTAATTGCCCTGAGTTGTCATTAAAAGCAAAGTTGGATATAGAAAAAGAATTAATGGGGGTCTATATTTCTGGGCATCCAATGGATTTATATGAAGCTTCTAAAGATCAGAGCCTATTAAATTTTGATAATATGAAAGATAATTCCAGGGTGCAGCTTTTTGGTTTAGTAAAAAGATATTCTAAAGTTATAACAAAGAATGGTGATGACATGGCATTTATTACTCTTGCTAATAAAAGAAATGAGTGCAATGTAATAATCTTTCCCAATACTTTTGAAGAGTGTGCTATGCGATCAGATATTCCCACAAATACAGGAATAATCATTGAGGGTGTTTACAAAGAGGATAAAGAAAGAGGTAATTCTATAATTGCATCCAAGGTGAAGTTGCCACCGATGATTGCGGTTTAGAGAGTATTTAGTTTTCTAAATAGAAATATTTTTATATTAATACTATTTTATCTTGTGTATGGATTACGTTTTAGCCAAAAAAGTTGCAATTGATTCTGCAAAAGCTGCAGGAAAAATTATATTAGAAAATTTAGACAAAGTTAAATCTTGTTCTTTTAAAGCAAAAAGTGATATTGTTACTGAAATAGATATTCAAGCAGAAAAAATAATAATTAATAATATTAAACTACATTTTCCTGATCACAGTATTTACTCTGAAGAAGAAGGTATGATTGATAATGCTTCTGAATATATTTGGGTTGTTGATCCTATAGACGGTACAATGAATTATTATCATGGAATGTCCCCTTTTAGAGTTGCTATATGTTTAGTTGAAAAGGATAAACCTATAATCACTGCAATTTATAATCCTGTAAAAGATAATTTATATTTTGCTGAGAAAGGTAAAGGTGCTTTCTTAAATAATATAAAGATAAAAGTTAATAGTAATTTTAAATTAAAAAAGTCAGTTGTTATGACCCATATATCTTCAAAAAAAGAAGCAAGGGCAAGGACAATTATAGCCCTAGGTAATATTTTCAATAAAACTTTGCATATGCGTATACTTGGATCTGGTATTGCGGCTATGACTTATATTTCGGAAGGTAAATTTGATGTCTTTTTTAATATTATAACCTATCCTTGGGATATTTTGCCTGGAGCACTTCTTGTTGAAGAAGCAGGTGGTATAGTAACAGATATTCAAGGTAAAAAAATAGATCTTAAATCAACTTCAATATTAGCTTCAAATGGAAATGTTCATTCGGATGTTTTAAAACTTCTAAAAGATATTTAATTATTAAAAATTAGTTTAACGGTTTACGTTCTTTTCTAGTTATCTAAATTTTATTAAGAGAAATAAGCCTCCGCTGCGATTTGAACGCAGGACCTGCTGCTTTCTTTAACCCTCGTTAAAGGATCAAAAACCATTAAGGTTTTTGTTTACTAGGCAGCCGCACCACCACTATGCTACGGAGGCAGATGAATATGTGGGGGAAGGGATTCGAACCCTCGAACCTACTAAAGGACAGGATGTCTCATTTACACATGAGTGTCCAAAATCTTAAGTCCTGCGCATTTGACCAGACTTTGCTACCCCCACAAATAAACACAAAAATCAAGGATTTTTGGTCATTATAATTTGGATAAGCACAAATTGTAATAAGTTTAAACTAGTTCTATTTTGATTTTTTTACCTTTTTTTGCAGGAACTAGGATGTATCCAGTTTCTTTCAAACCCTTTGTTTTAGCATATTCGTTTGCTGCTTCTTTAGTTTTGAAAGTTTTTGGTCTGTGTGGTTTAACTTTTCCTGAAAAAAAGTTTTTATGCCCAAAACTTGAAGTTAAATTGAATTTTCTTTTTTGTCTAGTATGAATTTTCTTTACCATTGTCTTATTTACCTTTTAAATATGTTATAGCTTTAGAGATTTAAGAACCATATAAAAAGCTTTTGTTTCTTAAAGGACAAACTTTATAATAATCTATTTATAAAATACCTATATGAAGAGTGGATTGTTGATTCTGTTATTAGTATTGATATTTGTCAGTTCTACTTATGCTCAGGATTATTATGCAGATGTCATTATATCTATTGATAATGCTGGTTTGACAACTATTTCTGGTGAGACCAATCACCATTTATTAGATGTTGAGGATTCAACTGAGTTTACTTCTAAAAATGGAAAGCATTGGATTGTAAATGTTTCAACAGATGACTATTTTAGTAATTTTATCTATGAACTAAAACTTCCGAAGAACGCAGTTGTGAATTATATGAAGATGCCGGAGTTCGCAAGGATAGAGGACTCTTCTTCTGGGTTATCTATTATTGGAACTGGTAAAAATCAGAAATTTTCGATTGTCGTTCAGTATAGTATTAATAGTTATAATTCTGCTAATTATTTGTGGTTATATGTAATAATTGTTTTTGTTATATTTGGAGTAGGATATTACTTATTAAAAAAGAAGAATAAGAAACCTAAACCAAAACTTCCTGCAATGGCTCTTAGACAAAAAACTATTTATGAAATACTTGTTAAGAATAAAAAGTCAATGACCCAAAAACAAATACAAGATATTACACACTTACCAAAGTCTTCTATTTCTAGAAACATTGAAACAATGGTAAAAAAAGGTTTATTAAAAAAGGAACAAGTGGGAATGTCTAATCTTATTTCCATTAATGAAGATTCCGCTTAGTTCCGGCTTGTTCCGGGATAAATAGATATGTTGTTCCACTTTATTATATAATATAAGCACAAGTTAGTGCTAAGGAGGCAAAATGAAAATTGAAAGAATATATGCAATCGCATTTATCGTATTATTCGCATTGGCTGTTATGCCATTTGCTATGGCAATAGAAGATTCAGCTGATGCAGCACCTGCTGCAGATTTAATTACTGCTTCAAGTGATGCTGTAATTGAAAATACAGAGTTATCTGAAGAAGAGTTAGCACCAATGTATAATGCATATGGTTTAGAGATGAGATTTTTACAACTTGAAGAAGCAATATTAAAATCTGTTCAAGGACAAAAAAAAATTGTAGAGTATATTAATGAGAACTATCCTGACGAAGATACTGCTGATTTAGAGTCTATTATTATGAAACTTGGTGAAGTATTGGGAAAAACACAAAGTATTGATTTTACTGTAGATGCAGAAGACTATATTTCTATATACCACAATCTAAAAGTAGAAGCAAAAGAACTTGTTAAATTATTTAGAGAAATTTCTCATGATATAATTGGTGAAAGTGAATCTTTACAGTTAAGAGAGAGAGTTAGAAATATTGAAACAAACGAAACAATTAATCTTTCTAATCAAATAAGAGAAAGAAAAGTAAAGTATAATTCAGAGCAAGTTATGGCTGTGTTTAATAGAGTTGGCATAAATAATTCTAGGTTAATAGGTGCTGTTAAAGCGGGAGAAGCTAATTACGGTGAAATAAGAAGTGAAGTTGCCAAAATGTTAAATAGTCTTGATAATGAAGCAAAAAAACAAGCAATTTTAAAAATAAGAGAAGCTAAGACTAAACTAGAAGTGCAAAAAGACGCTATAATGCATAGGTTAAGAAATTCAAACATTACTACTTTGAAAGAAAGGGTAAGAGCGGAATTGTCAAACGCTGGAGCAATAGGAAACAGTGCATCTTCAGGTAATGGGGTGAACAATTAATGAAAAAACAAATAACTGCTCTTATTTTACTTTTAGTATTGGGGTTAACAATCTTAAGTGGTTGTACAACTCAAGTTAATGATCAAACAAGTGTTGATGATTTAACTGATGATCAGGTTGACGTTGAAGTAATTCAAGACTTAGATGATAGTTTAATAGAAGATAATTATTCTGTTGAACTTGGTGAATTAATTTAGTTCCGATTTGTCGGTGCCAATAATTTGTAATTCAAACAAAAATTACAGGTTTTTGGTGCACCAAAAAAGCTTAGCTTTTTTTGATTGATTGAGCATTTTTTCTTTTTATTTTATTGGTGTAGCAATATTTATTCTAAGAGGAACTTGATAATTTTTAACACTGCCACATAAATTATATTGTTCCATTTGATGACTTTTTTTTAATATTTTAAATTGCATATTCTCACTTTCTGAAGGGATGTGTGACGAGGCTATAGGTATATTAAATCTTTTTGCTCTAAGAATACTGCTATTTGATTTAGATTGGTCTTTTAAGTTGATTAGGGTATATTCTTCATCTTGTTGTTTTGTATACCATTCATCAAATGAAGAAATAGAATTATAATCAACACCTAATATATTACAAAGAGTTGATTTTAATAATTCAATCTTAGGATTTATGATAGAATATACTGGAACACTACCTTGAATTAAATTGTAGATAATACCTACTAATGGAAGTTTGGAATCTGGCTCGAATATGTTTTTTCCTGAAGCATCTATTTTTTTAGCTAGTTCAAATGATGAACTCAATCTTAAATTAATTGCATTTTTACTCATTTTTTGGAATATTTCATTGCTTAGAAATAAATCTGGTATATCTAAAATAAAATCTAATACATCTTGATAATCACTTTTAACTAGCTGCTCCATATAAGACTCGGTTTTATTACTTAAATTTGCGCACTTGAATAATCTTAAATCAGTTAGATCTTCATTGTCCAAGTTTAAAGTTTTAATATCATTAGCTACAACTGCATCTATAATTATTACATTTCGTAGGTAATCAGTCTTCTCTTTGCCTATTGCTTGTTCTAGTGATCCCATAATTTGAGCAAAGTGCAAATTTATTTATAAGTTTTTTATTTTTTGCATAATAAGAATCAGAGATTCTCAGTATGCAAAACCTTGTCTGTCCATAGGGGAAATTAAATTTCCAATATGCCAAAATTTTTAATTTTGTGCATAACATTTTTAAATAAAATACTTCTCTCATTGAATATCATGGGCTTGTGGTCTAGTGGCTATGACAGCGCCCTTACACGGCGTTGATCCCCGGTTCGAGTCCGGGCAGGCCCACTATTTTTTTAATTATCATTTATGTGGCAAAATATTCTTTATGCAGAGGTAGTTTAGTGGTAGAATGGGGCCTTGCCAAGGCTTCGGTGCGGGTTCGATTCCCGCCTTTTGCATTGTTTTCTTTAATAGAATCTAAAAGTACTAATTTCTCAATATATCAACTTATATTAGCTTTATTCTTCTTTAGGTAATTATGAATTTCAGGTTCTAAAGTTATGTTTAACTTTTTTTTCATTTTAACTTTTTTTGGATGTTTTATACGTATAAAGAGGACACTAGGGCTTATAAATTTTGTGTCCTCGATTTTGGTTTATTTTCAACAACATAAAACTTAAAATCTGGAGAATCAAGAGCCCAAAGATAATAAAGCTCCCTACTCATTAAATAAGAAAAAAGTACAGCAAATGTTAAATCTGATAAAGAATCATATTTTCTCAACATATCACTAAAAGACACTTTTTTAATTTCTCGCTTATTTTTCTTATTACTATTATATATAATAAGTTTACCTTTAATAGAAGTATAATCTATAGATGAATGTGCAGACCCATTCCTAATATCGTTATCAATAGTTCCAACAAGATTTGAATATCCTTTTCTTTTTAAAAAAGCGATTACTTGCTCCTCAGAATTAATCTCAATGTCATCTTCATCTGTCTTAAGCATTAATGCGAAATCAACTAAGACATCTTTTGCAATTTCAAATATTCTAGCATAATCTGGAACAATATACTGCATTGCTTTATCACCATCTAGTTTTCCACCAGTAGTTTTATACATTTCTCTCCAACGCAAATCTATACTCCCTATAATATCTTTAAAATTAATTAAAAGATAATCTATATCCGCTTGACATTTTTTATGAAGAATTTGGACTGACTCTAGAACAGGCTTATCTTTCAAAGCTTCCTTAAAAATTTTATCACATTCACCCATATAAGTTTTAAATCTTGCAGAATTTTTAACTAGCTTCTTTTCTACAAGTTGGAATAATTTTAAGATTGGTTTCATACGTAAAAGGTGTAAAGAGATTGCTTCAAAATAACATTTGATAATTTCTTCTGCATCATTTGATTGAAATTTTTTCTCCAAAATATCCACTATCCCTTGTTTTATATTTGTTTGAGGCTTGATTTTTGCAGTTCCATTACTAAATTTTTGGCTTATTTCTTTAATATCTGTAAAGCCTTTAGGGATAAAATATTCAATATTATTATAGTAAGTTTCGGTATTATATGCAGGGGTAGTTCTTAAATCTATTAATTCTCCAACCCCCTCTCTAATAGTAGATTTAAACTGAAAAGATAATTCAACAAAATCTTGTTCAACACCTTCAATGACAATATCTTCCCCCTCAGTCATAAATACGAATTTTGCGTAATCTCCCTTTTTTTTACTAAACTTAAATTCAATATTTTTTATCTTCTTTTTTTCATCAAAATATAACTTTTTTACCTCTAAGAAATTTGCTGAATGCTTTTGTGATGACATAACATTTAAGATTCATATAGAATATATAAATTTTGTCTATCTTCTTAGAAAATATATCAAATTTAATAAAAAAAGCCCAAAATACCGACTTAAATCCCTTGCTCCCACCGTGCATCTTGTCGACCCTATGCAGGACCTATCATCGAGGAGGTGCTCTAGGATGGCTTGGGTTTAGCTTAGGATTGAAACCTTAATTAATCATATTGTGCCAGACAATTTAAGAAGCATATAAATGATTATCACCCAAAAAACTATATCAACATTTTCATCAACAAATTCAAATATTCCCTTAACAAAGTCTCCTAGGAAATCAAAAAAACCGTCCAATATTAATACCAATTTATCCAAGCAGCCAAGAATAGCCAATACTAAAAATACTATATCTAATATATTGAATACCATAAATTATAGAAAGACGTACCTAGTATTTAAACTTTTTCAAGGAATAATATATACAATTTAACTTATACGTTAGTATCTATCAATAATAAGACAATTAATAATTGATTCTTCTATGAATTCTATAAATCCTCTCCTTTATTTGGATATCTAACTAATTTAGTTCTATTCCAATCAGGAAAACCTATTTTTTCATCAATTAAATCAATTAAATCCTTAATCTGTGCTTTATCATCAATTTTTATTTTGTTATTCACAATATTAAAAGAATACTTATTGCCTCTTTCTTCTTTTATCTGTTTAATTTTATCAAATGTAATTTCATCTGAAGATATATTATTTATTCTTGTAATTTGTGAATTTAATCTACCATCCTCTACTATGTCCCCTTTTAGTTTTAATTTAGTTCCATCTTCATACTCTTTATCTGTTTCAATGTCTGCAATTTCAATAAAAGAGTATTTGTTAAAGAATTCTTCTGATTTTGTAATCCTGTATTCGTTAATTTTAAAAACAACTTCAAAATTTCTTCTATTATATACCAAAATGTAATTATTAAGTTTTTTTCTTTCTTCATTAGTTCTACCATCTACAATAAAATTTACAAAATAGACAAAATCAATTGAGTCATCAACGAAAAGAAGATCATTGGCTAATTCTTTAACGCTTCCATCGAAGATTCCACCGATAAATTTTCCAACAGTGACTCTTTTCAGTTTTCGAAAAATTACAATATTCTGATCCCCATGGGAGAAATTTATAACCATTGCATAATATTTAGAAAAATTATCAGAAATAACATTCCCCTCAATTGTATCATCTATAACAACTTCAATAAGATTATTGAAATAGTTATTTAGATCATCAACATTTTCTTTTGTTATCTTATAGTTTTTCTCCTTTGAATCATCAGTCATATAGGGATAATAATTATTTAAATCTACTGATAGATTGCTCGATTCATCACACAAATACTTTTTTAAAATATCTTTAAACTTAGTTTTTAAATTCTCATCAGTTATATTTAATTTATCGGCTTTTAGATAATCTTGATCCGAAACAGAAGGCCTGTTATCTCTTTTGATTAAAAAAGCTTCAATAACCCAATCTTGTAAATCTAATTCCATTCTTTAAACACCCTTTTATCTAACTGATAAACTTTAATAAAACCAGTGAGATTATTTTTTTTAGATATGATTATTATCTCCTTTCCATTTTCCATTTTCACATTTAAGATGTTATATGGAATGTAAAAAAGATTATATAAAATTCCTGTTTCTTCTTTCATTACTAAGATTAAGCCTACAACTATGAAGAAAATAGTACCAATGATAACACTCCATAATGAGATAGTATTATTATTAAAGAATTCCCCAAAAAAGAGCATGAAGGGTAAAAGAGACATGACAATATATTTAATTTGTGTGGCTTTCTTTTCACTACTTTTTATATTGAATTCTTTATCTGGACTTTTTGTTTTCTTCAAAATTACAATATAAAATAGGTACACAGATAAAATTGATAGTAAAATCAAAACTATAAATATTATTGAGTTTGTATTTATCACATCCTTTATATCCCATGATTCGATTTTAGTCGAAAAGAAGTATGCCCAGTATATGTACATAGGAAAAAATGCTGTAAATGTATGAAGCAATTTTCCACATAAATTTAATCTCTTAGTCATTTGTGATCTCTTATTCTTTTTCAATTGGTTTAACTACATGTGAACAATGTGGATGTTCAGGAACCTTTATTGAATCATCGTATCGCCCCAAATCATAATTGTTAATTAAATTTTGCAATAGTTCTTTAACTTTATAATTCTGATTCTGGATAATCGCGCATCTTGAACTTAAATTTGATGAACTGGAAGCAGGTACAAAGCATTCGTCTTCGCCCTTTTCATCTAATTCTTCTAGTATAGCTTGATTATAAAATCTACTTAAATGAGTTCTTACTAATCTTTCTGACCAACCACTTGCAAAAACACGATTATCAGATGCATATTTTGATTTATTTCGGAGCAATCTTGATTCTACTTCTATATAAGAAGATTCTAGGGTATCAAAGGCACCCTTAACTAATTCAATTAATATTTTTCTAAATTCATTTACTCTTTCTTCTTCCTCTATAACTTTCCCTAATATTGGCTTATTTTGTATTAATTCTATAACTCTTTCTTTTAGTTCAAGATTATCATTAAGGGTATTCAATATTTCATTAAATTCATTTGCATAATCCATCTATACCACCTATAACCGATAATTGGACTTATTTATATAAATTTTTCTAATTTTAAGTTTTCTCGCCTTGATTCTTGTTTTTAATGTATCGCTTCGCTCAAGAAATTTCTCATAATCAAATGTTAAATACAATCACAATAACCATAAATTTTTTATAGAACTAAGTTTTTTCCTTTTTATGACTAATCAAATCAAAGAGGATATTATTGAAATAATTCTGTCAATTTACAAAATACCAGGACAATATGCAATAGGTGCCATGATACTATTTGCTTTGTGGGATGCAATGAAAGATATGACTGGATGGGCAATATTCTTTCTAATTCTGGCAATAGTATTCATAATTCTAGAAGTTCTTTCACCTATTCTGGCAGGAAAAAGAATTTATGATCAAGCTGTAAAAAACTTTAAGAAAATTTTCAAATAGTGTTATTGTGACTTCTTCTTTGATGTCTGCAACTCAATTCTCCATCATCTAACCAAAACATTTATATACTACTATGCAATACCTAATACTAAACATGAACAGGTACAACAATGGATACACAATTTAAGAAGGGAGTTCTGGAACTTTGCGTTCTGAACCTATTGAGGATAGATGACTGTTACGGATACAAGATTGCTAATGAGATATCAAAAAAGATTGATGTGTCCGAAGGAACAATATATCCTTTACTAAGAAGGCTAAAAAAAGATGGTTATGTAACAACCTATCTCAAAGAATCAAAGACAGGACCACCAAGAAAATACTACAAGTTAACTAAAAATGGAGAAAAAAGAGTGTTATTATTATCAAAACAATGGAAAAGCTTTACTAAGAAAGTAGAAGTCTTTCTAAGAGGTAAATAAATTGAATAAAAAAGAATTTTTCAAAGAATTAAAATCAAGATTAAAACATCTGCAAAAAGAAGATCGTGAGGAAATCATTGAAGACTATGAAGAGCACTTCAACATAGGCCTTAAAAAAGGTAGAACCGAATCTGCTCTAATAAAGTCGCTGGGAAAACCAAAAACCATTGCAAAACAAGCATATGCAAATCTTTTAATTAAGAAAGCTGAGGAAAAATCATCATTCTCAAATGTAACCAGAGCAATACTCGCCATAATTGGATTAGGTTTTTTTAATTTAATATTTGTAGCAGGGATATTCTTCGGATTACTAGGAATATTAATTGGGATATACGCAATAACTATTTCTTTTATTGTTACAGGTATTGCTTTAATCTTTGCACCACTGCTAGCATCATTTTACAGTCTATTGACCTTTGGCATAACTCCAATAGTATCTATTCTTACGGGGATTGGTTGTCTAAGTCTAGGATTATTAATGCTTATAGGGTCTTATTATATCTCTAAAGGATTCTTTTCTTTGGTAATAAAATATCTGAAACTAAATTTAAAAATAATTAAAGGTAATTAAAAATGAAAAATATAAAACAAATAACTCTAATCCTAGTGATAATAGCTGTTGTTAGTATTACTGTAGCAGCATTACTACTTTTTGTATCTAATGGTTATAACATAGATGCAAGTGAATACCAAGTTTCTGAGAACAAAATGATTAGTTTTACTAACATCAGTTCAATTGAGATTAATACTGTAAGCACATCCATTGAGATAGTAGAATCTAACTCTGAGAACATTGAAGTTTATCTAACTGGTCAAACAACGTCTAAAATTAATGAAGTTCCAGAATTAACAGTTACAAAAGAAGATAATACCCTAAAGATTGCTGTTGAATACAAAAACCTTGGAGCGAGCTTTTTTAATTTTGGAGGAATGCATGATATGAATCTCCAGCTGAAGATCCCTAGGAACAAAGTTGGCATGGATATAACTACTGTTTCTGGAGACCTGGAAGTAAGTAATTTTGAGTTTGCAGATTTTAAATTCAAAGGAACTTCAGCAGATGCAGTTATTAATAATATTACATCCTATAACTTTAATTTCAATACAGTTTCTGGTGGTCTAAAAGCAGTAAATATAGAAACCGGAGAAGTAGTAACTGAAACAACTTCTGGTGATGTAAGTTTTAACTCTTTAAAGTCTGGTTCTCTAAATGCAAAGTCAGTTTCTGGAAAAGTAAATCTAGATTATGTAGAGTTAACAAATGATATTGACATAAAAACTACTTCTGGTGATGTTAAAGTTAAACTTCCAGCTGATTCAAGCTTCGTCATTGATTTTGATAGCACCAGCGGAGACCTAGAGAATAGATTTGCTGGTATGACCACAGAATCTGTAATTATGGTTAATGGTGGAGAACATAGATTTGTTGTTAGGACAACTTCTGGTGACCTAGATGTTTTTAATTAATTAACTCCGGTTTTCGGTGCCAATAAACAAACGTTTATTGAGCATTTTCTTTTTATTTAAATAACAACAAAAACTATATAAATAACTATTCTTAAATCAAGTAAAGTATGGTAATTCTAACGGTACTTGGTGGATTCTTCGGGGATGAAGGAAAAGGGAAAAATATTGCTTCTATTGCAGAAATGATATCTAATAAAAAAGGTGAATACTCTAATGTTCAATCTTTCAAATCAAAGTTTTCTGAAAAAGAGATTGTTGGCTATGGAGTTAGATCCAATGGTGGACCAAATGGTGGCCACGCTCTTCATTTAAACGGTAAAAAGGTTTCAGGCCATGTTATTCCCTCAACAATTATTTATCCTAATTTTATTAGTGTAGTGGGTGCAGGTTGCGCTCTACACCCCGCAAAGTTAGTTAAAGAAATAAAAGATTTTCAGAATGCAGGTTTCTTTAATGGAACTCTTCTAATAGATGATAATGCCCTAATCATTCTTGATGCTTACATGGTTTTAGATGGATTAAAGAGTGGTAGAACATCCACTGGCTCTGGAATAAGATTTGTCTATGGTGCAAAAGCTAAAAGAACAGGAATTATCGCAAGAGATCTACTAAATAGAGAACAGTTAATAGAGAAACTAAACATTCTAGTTCCTGAACTGCACTCAGAATATTACGAGTATCTATGCAAAAAGAATAACTTAGACCTGATAAACCCCAACGATCAAGTTAAACAAGAATATCTTAAATTTAAAGAACAAAACTCAGTAGAAAATGTTCTAGAAGAATTAACAAAGCATAATGAAATGTTAAAAGATTTTATTTCATCGGAAATTGCAAACGAGTTAAAAGATGCAGTAAACTATGATAGAATTGTTCTGAATGAAGGTTCTCAATCTTATTTTCTAGGAACCACTTCTAGAATTGAGAAGGGAAGTTCGAGTATTATCGATCCTGCAGGTATATTTGTAACCCAAAACATCCCTGTACAAAAACAGAAACTTATTTTCGTAGTAAAATCTTTTGGAAGTAGAGTTGGTAATGCTTACTTTGTTGGAGAGTTTGGTGATAGATCTTCTTCACTAAGAAAACCAGAAGTTCTAAAGCATTATGGGTTTAGTGTAGATGCAAAATATTCTGATTATAAAGACAAAGCAATAGAATTAATGCGTTCTAGTGATTCTCAAGAAAAAGGGGATGGGTTTAGATTGTTCTATAGTGAGTTTGGTGAAACAACGGGTTTTCCTAGAGGAAAAGCCCCATTAGATTTAGTTGCACTCAGAACATTATACAACAACACTGCCCGAGGCAGTATTAATGATTGTGAACTTTGGATTAATCAAATGGATGGTCTTGAATTATTAGATGAGATTCCACTTATAACTAGGTATGAAGATCTCCAAGGAAATAAGTATAAAACTATTCCTGCCTGGGGAGATGAAAAACTTAGAACTCTGAAAGCAGTCATTAAGATTCTTCCTTCTTGGAATAATAAGATTCAAGGAGAGTTTAGTTCCTGGGATAAAGAAGCACAAGACTTCATCAAATTCATTGAGCAAGAAACATTATTCAAAGTTGGCGGAGTAGGTAATGGGCCTGATAATGGTGCTTTGATTTATATCAAGTGAATTATTTTCTTTTGTTTTATATTAAATGAATTAAGTTAATTAATGACTAGTAATAATTATTTTTAAATGCATTTCGCAATACTCCTAATTTTCTATTTTTTTCGATTATTCCGGAAATTATTGGGTTAATTTTTTAAATGTATAACAATTTAACTTTTTTATGGAAACAACAAATAAATTTAACTATTTTATATTAATGGGCGTAGTTGCGGGACTTGTCGCTTTACTTGATTATATTGGGGTTGTTATTTTTCCTATCGGTATAATTGGTGTTTCTGCATTCTACATTGGCTCGGCATTTTTTACTGTATTTGCAATTTGGTTCAAAGGAAAAGGACTTATTGCAATATATATCGGACTTTTACTAGGAGCTTTAATTTCAGGTACGTTTACTGTTTATGCATTCTTGTTAGCATGGGGGAATGTTCTGGGTGCAGCAGTTCCAATGTTATTTTTCAGGAAATGGTTTGATATGGATTTGAAGAAACCTAAAGATTTTTTTGGGTTTATACTTTCTGCTACAATAGCACAGAATATAATTTCTGCTGCATGGGTACTTACTGGATTTTATTATTTTGGTATTATGCCTGCCGAAGCGGTTAGCGCTGCAGTCTATGGTTGGTTGATTGGTGGTGTAATTGTATCTATAGTAATAGGAATACCTTTGCTGAAATATTTAAGCCCTTTTGTCAAAAAAACTTCATTATTCGTAAAGAAATTTTGGTAATGGTGGTTTAATGAAAGAACCCACATTTATTCATTATTTAGAGGGTTCTTCTCTCTTTAATAGGGTGGGATTTTTTTTTAAATTATTTTTTTTCTTTCTTATAAGTATCTTTGGAGTTTTAAACAAAAATCCGGTTATAAATTTAGCAATCATAATTATTTTATTATTTTTTCTTTTGTCAATAAAGTTTTATAATCCTACAGCCTATAGGTCTCTTGCAATAGCAATAGTTATTTTTTCTTTGTTCTGGGTGTTTTTGAGTAGAATTCAGGGGGAAATTATATTTTCTTTTCCCTGGGGAACATTTTTTACAAATAATACGTTAGCTCTTATGCTTCTTGCAGCCTCAAGATGGGTTGTTGTGGTTTTATCAGGAATTTTCTTTATGGCAATTACTTCAGAAAACGATCTTATTAATTCATTATTAAAAATTAAAGCACCGAGAAAATTAATATTTATGTTTACAATAGCGTTTAACACAATAGGTTTTTCTTTGATGGATATTGCAAAAATAAGTTCTGCTCTTAAGTCAAGGGGATTTGTTGCAAAAAGTCTTAAAAAAAAACTAAAGAGAATACTTTATTTGGGCATCGTTCTATTATTGTCAAATTTTAAGAAGATAGAATTATTGAATCAGTCCTATGCATTGAGGGAAGATGATTTTAAACATAAGAATAGATAAATTAGGATTCGGGGAGGAATTACTCGTAAAAAACTTTTCATTAGTTTTAAAAAAGGGTGATTTATTAATTATAAGGGGTGCTACTGGCTGTGGTAAAACTTCTTTATTGAAAGCGTTTTCTGGATTAATACCTGAAGTTCAGGAATCAGTTTTTTCAGGGAGAATAACATATGGGAAACATATAGGCTTAAAAAATCTACGAAAACATATTTCATTTGCATTTCAAGAGCCTGAAAGTCAGTTTATATTAAGCACAATACAACAAGAATTATTTTTTACAATTCCTAAAAATAAAGAAACACTTATAGATAATTTGATGAAATATTTTTGTGTAGAATCTCTTAAATTAAAAAATTTAAGGGATATGTCTACGGGCCAGAGGAAAATTTTATCAATTATTTCAATACTCGCACAGGATAAAGATATAATTATGATTGATGAACCAACATCCAATCTTGACAATACCTACAGAAAAAGATTGGTTTCATATCTTAAACTGATTTCTCACAAAAAAATAATTATTCTTTCCACTCATGATACAAGTTTATCTGCGATTGGTAACAAAATAATAAGTTATAAAGAAGGGGCTTGGCTAGAAGGTAATTTTGAACAAAAGATAAAATTGCCAAAGTTTAAAGAAAGAAAATTGTCTAATAAGCTAATCTCATTTACTAAAGTTCATAAAACTTATCCTGATGGAACAACTGCGCTTAAAGATATTAATTTTAATATAAAAAAAGGTCAAGTTTTCGGGGTATTTGGACCTAATGGGTCTGGAAAATCCACTTTGTTAAATCTTATTATTGGCAATATTAAAAAAACCAAAGGGGTTATTGCTAAATTATTTAAGTCCTATGCAATGATAATGCAAGAACCTGAAAAACAACTTTTTACAAATTCTGTATTGGAAGAATTAAATTTTGAAAGTAATTTTTCTGAAGAAGAGCTTTTAATTTTTTTAAAAAAGATTAATCTTGAACATAAGAAGGATGAACATCCATTTTTTTTAAGCAGAGGTCAGAAACAATTGTTGCTTATTGCTTCAATGTTAATAAAAAAACCGGAGTTACTTATAATAGATGAGCCTTTTGCCGGTTTGAATCATAAGTCTATTAATAATATTATGACTCTTATTATGGAATATTATGTTGCAGAGAAACCAACAATAATATTTTCTGACCAAGAAGATCATTTGTTGAAAAATGTTGTGTCGGGCAGAATAGACCTTTTTTCTGGGAAAGCGCGTCAAAGTGATATTTTTTATCAGAAAATAAAAAAGTTGGATGTGTCCATGCTTGTAATTAGGCCCGAATCCATTAAAAGATTTGAAGAAGTGAAATTAGAAATAATTAAAAGAGGATATAAAATACTGAAATCATACAAACTAGATAATTTTTCTGATAAAGTTTCTGAAATGTATTCATCAGATTATCCTGATAAAAAAGTTCAAGATATTTTTAAGACTGCATATCTGCATTATGATTTTGGAGAATTTTTCGGAGTATTAATTCTTAGGCATAAAAAAGGAGACACCATAAAAAGGTTGAACTTAGACATTGGCCACTTTAAAGCATACCAAAACAATAAAGATGATTCCCTAAGGTGTATGTTTGGCTTTCCCACAAAGTATAATTATATAAATAAATCTTGTGTTATAGTCTTCTGTGGTCTTCACAGAACTGATAGTGCTGATGATTTCATTATACATCTAGGCTTATTTGGAATAAAGAATTTTGTAAATAAAAATGGAAATACTATCTGATGGAACAATTTTGAATGAAGGATCTTTAGATAAGCTTCAACCGATTTTTAAAGAGTTAGTCGAAGAGTCAACAAACAGAATACTTTCTGGGTTTAAGCCACTTGCAATATATCTTAGAGGAAGTTTGTCTGATGGCAAGGGGATAAAATCGTTATCAGATATTGATCTTGTGGTTTTTATAGAATCTAAACCAAATAAAAATGAAAAAGATAAGGTTTTGCAGATTATTGATTCTTTAGAATCTGATTTCTCTGTTGTTTCTGAGGTAGATATTACTTTATTGAATTATGATCTTTTAATGTCTTCAGAATATAAAAGATTAAGAGTTTATCTGAAGACCCAGTCTTGTTTATTGTATGGTAATGATGTCTTGTCTAATATTAAAGATTTTAAAGCAGATAAGGATCTGGCTCATTTTATGTATTCTAATATTAAAACTGAATTATCTGATCTCCATTCTTATTTTAAAGGTTATGGGAGCCGTTCCTATTTGTCAAGAGTTCGAAAGCCCAGGTTTTGGTGTAGATGGACCATGAGGACTATTTTGAGGTCTGGTCTTGGGCTGGTTATGTATAAAAAGCCAGTATATACTCCTAATCTTCATACATGTGCAAAAATACTATCTGAAGAATTTCCGGACTTGGCTGTAGATATAAAGAAGATTTTGGAATATGAGATGGATCCGATTAATAATAAAGATCAAATAAGATTATTTTTGGATAATTTCTTGCCAAAATACTTCCCTTTATGGGATAATGTTCTTAAAATATTTAGAACTAATAGATAAATTAATATTTACTTTTAACAAATAATTTTTGGTTTTCTTCATTGAGTCCAATAAATTTAAGTTTATTATCTAGATTAAAATTTGGATTAGTTGTTGCATAAATTATGTTGTGTTCATATTCTTTAAGGCCGTTATTTATTTGTCTAATCTCTATTTTTTTCTCTTCTATTGCTAAATCCTTATTGGGATGAGGCATTTTAAGATCATTGTTATAATTTTTTCTTATAACTGTCCCATCTCTTTCTGTTATTTCTAAATAGCCTTTTTTAAAACCAATCTGGGCAGGTATGCCTGTTGCTATAAAATGTTGATAACTTAAGTTATTGCTCTTTTTTCTTAATAGAAGATAAGATATTTTTTCTTTCTGTAATTTTAGTTTAAGATTTGCTAATTGGGCCTCATTGAAATCTAATTCATTAATTATAAATTCATAAGGAGAGATATTATGGTCTAAAATAAAGCCTTTTTCTTTATCCATGTGATTAGAAAGATATGCTGCAAGTATTCTCCCTGTAAAACCTGAGTTTACTTGGATTGGATAGAATCGCTTTTTTCCCTTATTTTTGAAAAAAACATTGCATTGTTGACTGTGTTTTTCACCCAGCAATACAGTTGGGATTATAGTCCCAAATTTTCCAGAATGAGGGAAAAACCCAATAAATTTGTATTGTGTAGGCACTTGACTATTTTTTACTTTAATATATGGGATTCCAAGAGAAATAAGATTTTTTTTCGCAATTTCATTAAGGATTATTAGTTCTTTTTCAGCTTCTTCTTTAGTTATGAAAAAAGAATTAAGTTCAACAATCCTAAGCTCTAAGTTTTTAATTAGATGTATCTTTGAGTCTTGCCTATATGCTTTTCCTTTCTTAAATATTTTTATTGGAAACATCTCATAATTATCAACTATATTTTTGAGTATTACTACTGATTGAGTTTCGTACCCGGGTGTAAGAAAAAATTCTATATGTTTATTGTTTAATTTAAATAATCCTTCTTTGCTTAAATGATTTATCATTTCTGCAGGTACTATACTTGGTAAATCCACTTCCCTATAACCTATCTCTTTGTAAGTGGATAAGCTTAGCTTTTCAATATTAGAAAGAATTTCTTTGCCTAAAGGAAGTAAAAGATCTGTTCCCTTTAGTGGGTATGCTGAACTAGATATTTTCGCTTTTCTAAGCAGTTTCTGAAACATTTCTTCACTCATGATAATTAGTGAAAGTTTATCAAATTTAAATATCTTTCTTAAATGCAAAAAATATATAAAAAAGGGTGTTCTATACGATAATATGAAATTTTATCTTTCGTCTTATAAAGTAGGTAATGAATCCGGAAAACTCCGAAAATTATCCGGTAAAAAGTTAGCATATATATCAAATGCCTTGGACTTTTCCAATGATTCTGAAAGACGAAAAATTAGTGAAGAGAAAGATTATGCTGACTTACATAAATTAGGTTTTTCTATTGAAAAAATAGATTTGCGAAAATATTTTGGGAAAAAAGAAGATTTGAAGAAAAAATTACAGTCTTTTGATATAGTTTGGGTTAGGGGAGGTAATGTATTCGTTTTGCGCCAAGCTATGAAGCTTAGTGGGTTTGATAGTGTTATTTCTGAGATAGACATAGTTTATGGCGGTTATAGTGCAGGTGTTTGTGTATTAGGCCCTAGTTTAAAATATTTAGATGTGGTTGATGATAAAACTGCAGATCCTTACAAAACAAATATTATTTGGGATGGGTTAAACCTTATAGATTTTTTGATTATTCCACATTTTCAATCAGGTCATAAAGAATCTGATAAAATTAATAAGTTAGTTAAGGATTTGAAAACTAAAGGTGTTAAGTTTAAGTCTTTGCGTGATGGAGAAGTTATAATAATTTAGATTTTTTATTAAATAAACCCTAAAGATTTATAAATAAAACCGGGATTCTAAGTGTTATTAACATAAGAGGTAAGGAAGTAACAAACTTAAAAATTTTTGAATTTAAGCTTTCCGAAAGGAGAGTAACACAGATAAAAGATATCTTAAAATTCCATATTTATTTTTGTACGCTTTCTTAATATTTTAAAATGGAAAAATTTAAAGAATTAGGTCTATCAGACACTATATTAAAAGTAATTGCAAAACAAGGATTTGACGAGCCAACAGAAATACAGGTAAAATCAATTCCTCTAGTTTTGGAAGGAAAAGACGTTGTTGCAGAATCTGCAACTGGATCTGGTAAGACTCTAGCATTTAGTGTTGGAATCTTACAAAGTACTATGCCTACTAAAGGCATACAAGCATTAATTTTGTCTCCGACAAGAGAATTAGCTCACCAAATTTCTGATGAAATAATTAAGTTTTCAAAGAATAGAAAACTAAGAATAGCATTAATTTATGGAGGAGTATCTATTAATCCGCAAATGTCTGCATTGAGAAAAGCAGATATCGTAGTTGCAACACCTGGAAGGCTTTTAGACCATCTTGGTAGAGGAACAATCGATTTAAGTAGGGTTTCTACTGTAATACTTGATGAAGCAGATAGAATGTTTGACATGGGATTTATTGATGATATAAGAGAAATTTTATCTCATTGCCCAAAGAAAAGGCAAACACTATTGTTTTCTGCAACTATCTCAAATGCAGTGATGTCTATTGCAAAGAAATATATGAATTCTCCTGTGAGAGTTAATGCTGCTTCAAGGATCGACCCTAAATTGCTTAAGCAAGTTTTTTATGATGCTGGATCAAATTCAAAGTTTCCTTTGCTTGTTTATTTATTGAAAGAAGAAACTCCTGGTTTAGTGATGATTTTTTGTAATACAAGAAACAATGTTGATTATGTGGCTGACAATTTAAAAGCTCAGGGAATTAATGCAACTGCAATTCATGGTGGTCTTTCTCAAGAAAAGAGAAGTAAAACACTTGGAAAGTTTCATTCAAAAACTGTTACAGTTCTTGTTTGTACTGATGTTGCTGCAAGAGGACTTGACATAAAGGGAGTTTCTCATGTATACAATTATGATGTTACTAATGATAGTAAACAATATATCCATAGAATTGGTAGAACTGCTCGTGCAGGGGAAGATGGGATTGCAATAACTCTTCTTACAAAGAGAGATTATGAAAATTACACAAGATTATTAAGTGAACAAAAAGTTAATATTGAAGAACTTCCAATGCCAAAAGTTCCAAGGATTGAAATGCAAAAAACTTCACCTAAAACAAGATTTGGTGGAAGAGATTCTGGTCGTGGTGGTTCTCGTGGTGGTTCTCGTGGTGGTTCTCGTGGTGGTTATGATTCTGAAAGAGGTTCAAGTTCTAGAGGTAGAGATTATAATTCTGGTTCTAGAAGTGGGTCTAGAGAAAGAGGATATTCTTCTGGTAGAGGTACTCGTGGTAGAAGTTATGGTAATGCAACCTCTTCTGACGGAAGAAGTTCTGCACCTAGAAGTTCTGCTCCAAGGGGTTCAAGTTCTCGTGGTGGAAGTTCAAGTTTTAGAAGTTCTGCTCCAAGAGGAAGATCATCTTCTCAAGGTCGTAGCGGTTATGACACCGAAGGTGGATCTTCAAGAGATAATTCACGTTCTAGAAGAGATTCAGCACGTAGTTCTAGTAGGGGTTCTTCATCTGAGAAAAGATTTAGTTCTGCTCCAAGAAGTTCTGCACCCAGAGGAAGAAGTTCAGCTCCTCGTGGTGGAAGTTCTGGCCCAAGAAGAAGTGCTCCAAAACCTAGAGGTGCTCCTCGTGGTGGAAGAGCAAAAAAGTAGTTTTTATTCTTTTTTTAATTTATCCTTTCTTTGCAAATTCGTAGTCTTCTAAAAGTATAGAATCTATGTTGTCCATTTTGGAAACTTTGTAGAGTCTACCTTTTCCAATTTCAACAGTTTTCTCTGCAACTTCAGCGCCTTTTTTATCGAGTTCAACTCCTATAAAAGAAACAGTTATTCCCCTACTTGCTGCAACTGCTGTGGCTTCGTAAACACTTTCTACTTCACCTATGTTTGGCATTGCATCGCTTAGAATAACTATGTGCTTTGTGTTTTTACTTTTGTTTAGAATTTCAGATGCTTCTGATATAACTTTATTTATATTAGTTTGATTTCTTGCTCTTATTCTAACTAATTCAGATAAAATTAAATTAAAATTATTTGTTAAAGGAACAATTTTTCTTATTTCAGAATCAAAAACTAATAGCCCAACTCTGTTTTTGTCTAGTATTGCTTTATATGCAAGTGCAACTCCTGCTCTTTTGCTCAGGCCAAGCTTATTCCCTTTCATACTTCCACTTGAATCTAGGCAGTAAACTACATCTATTTTTCCGGTTCTTTTACGATCATAAACTTTTATGTCTGTTGTCCGAATTTCTTTATGCTTTCTTCGTGCAGCATTCTTAACACTCTGTGCAACAGAGACATCCTTGTATCTATTTCCTGTTTTAAAATTAGAATAATCTTCTTTTTCTCCATAAGTATAGTGCTCTTTTGTTTTTTTATTGCCATACCCTTTTATTTTTAGTTTTTCAAGTTCAGAATTACATAACTCAACTGCCGCTAGATCAAGTCCTGCTTCTGTAAGAACATAATCTGAGTTTATTACTCCTTTAGACTTAAGGTTTTTCACATTTGCAGCAATATTTTTTTTGAGTTCTCTTTTGAATTCAGGAATATTAATATTTTTCTCTATGTAGCCTGGTTCAAAGTCTGTTAGTTCTCTAATAATTGTTTCTCCATAAAGATTTTTTGCATTCTTAAAATCTCTGGCCATGTTTTGAAACACAATATCTGGAACAAAACTTCCAACAGAATTGTTAACCATATCTTCTGCAACTTTGCCGTCTTTTTTGTCAGTAGAACCTGAGTCAACACTACTCATTAGCTTGTTTTCTTTCCCTGATTTTTGCATATTACCTTCTTTTTCTTCAATAGGAGAATAGCTTTCGAAATCTTTAGTACTCGTTCCAATTCCTTTTGGGTCAGGTAGTATTTTCTGTTTTTTCAGCTTGAGAATTGAATGTGCTTCTTAAGAAATCTTCGGTGCTCTTCGTGTATGCTACACTTGGTTTTAGTTTTATTCTGTGTGCAAGAACAGATATGAATACTTCTTCAATATCCTTCATCTTAACTTTATTTCTACCATTGATAACTGCATTTGTCTGTGCTCGTTCATATAATCCTAATGTTGCTCTTACACCCGGATGTTTTTCTAGATCTTGTGATTCTCTAAGGGCTTGAATATATGTTACAATAAAATTTTTTAGTTTTTCTGGAAACTCTGCATAATGTATGTCTTTAGAATTTAGAATTGTTTTTTCTTCTTCTAGAGTGTCTGGGTAATCCATGTAGACCAAATCAAATCTATCGACGAAAACATCACTCAATGTTTCTGTGCTTGAATCTTCTGGATTCATTGTTCCTAGAAATATAAAGTCAACATTAAAATCAAAAGTATAACTTCCCACTGTAACTTTTCTTTCTTCTAGAACTTGTAATAATGCGTTTTGTAGCTTTTCAGAACACCTATTAATCTCATCAAAAAATAATATTCCATTGTTTGCCTTGAATATTTTTCCAGGGGTAAATGCTTCCAGAGATAGTGCTCCATGCTTCATTGCCAGGACTGGATCAATGTCTCCAATTAAATCTTCTGCAGTTAGATCAGGTGATCCTTGTACTCTAACAAATAAATCTTCAGAGCTAACTTTTTTTGTTTGTATTTTTTCTCCTTTTGCGGTTTTCTCAATGCAATATGGGCAAGAGGGTTTTTCTGGTAAACAATTAAACCCGCAATCATTAACTTCTTTTATCGGTAGAATATTTGATACCTGCTTTGATAGTGTTGTTTTTCCAATCCCTGGCGGTCCAACAATAATTATTGGTCTTCTTGCGTATAAAGCAGATTTCACCTGTTTCTTAGCAGTTTCATTTCCTATAATATCATCAAAGCTAAAGTTTAGTAAGTTTTTTCTTAGTTCATCATAAAATTCCATTTTACACCTCCTATGTGGTCCCTATCCAGATTGTGTTTAGGTTTATATATTTTGTTATTTACAAGAATGCTTGTAATCCTTATGTTTTTAGATTGTAGATAAGTTTCTTGTAAGTTCAAAAATGCATAAAAATTGTGGATTTTTGTTATAATTTAGAGTAAGATTTATATTCTTTAGTTAATTCTCTTAAATTATGTCTGAACCAAGAATTTTAACAAAGTCTGGTAATACTTTGATTTGTATTGATGATATTGTTCTTAATATTGATTCTAAGAATTCAGGTAAGAGTTATTTTAAGCTTAAATCTCAGTTTAGGGATAGAAAGTTATATTATTCTTATGTTTTTAGGAGGGTGAATTTCTTAAAAGAATTAGTGGAGTTAAATAAAATTTATCAGGGGATATTTTATATTGAATTTACTGAAAATCAGAAAAGATGGCATAAGTTAAAATCCAAAAAGACTAATTCATTGAGAAAAGTTGAGATTCAGAATCAGTATTGTTATCCTATTGCTAAATCCGATATTTCTAGAATAATTTCAATAACTGGACGTGAATCTGATAATGTTTATAATGAAGGTGCTGAGTTAAAAAAGACATATAATAAGGCTTATAATTTTACTTTTGTTTGGGAAAGACTCAAAGACTCTAATATTCAATTAGAAGTGAAAAAGTTAAAACAGCCTAAACATAAAAATAGAGGAGAAAGAAATCAAACTTATTTTCATTGTGTTTTTGATAAGGATTTAAAATACTGTATTCATACTGATTCACATCTTTTTAGTTTTAGTAAAGAACATTTTTCTATGCTGCAATCAGGAACAGGTAATCCTAAAACTAAAGGTGAATTTTCAGGGAGAAGGCCCCAGGCTAAGTATGATCAGTTCGCAATGGCTAAAGGTGGAGTTATCACTTCTTATGAGGCGATAACGCTTCTAACAAAGTTTATAGGCGATACTAGAGTTGATTGTTATTTTAAGCAGCTTATTGATGAAACTTCTATATTAAGGCCTTAATCATTAGAAGTATTGCAATTGCAATCCATACAAAGTTTAGAACAACTGGTTGATAATCTTTTTTGTAGAATGAAGCGTATATGATGCCTGCAGAGCCTATAATGTTGAATAATGCGTAGAAAAGGCTTTCTGTGCCCACTAAATTAAATGCATTAAATGCATAGGCCACAAGAATTAGTGTCATTCCGGTCCAGCCTACTACCTCATGTTTAGTATCAAATTTCATATTTCAAAATTTAGTATAAATGTTTATAAATGTAGTGCAATTTCAGTCTGTTTATAAAGGAAAACAGAAAAATATATAAAGGATTATTATCACTAAATAGTAATAACATTAATTAAATCACAAATGAGGTGAAAATAAAATGAAAGGACTAAACCCCATTAATAATTCATTAACAAGATTGATTTTGATAGCTTTAGGTGCAGGAGCTATAGTTTCCTGTTCACAAACTGATGAACCTTTTGCTAAATTTCAAACTGCAAAATCTAAAGGAGAGCTTTTTACTTCTTCATCTGAATTAACATTTAAGCTGAATGATCCTGATAATTTATTGATTGGATCAATTATAACCGACAGGGATTATAATATTACTTCTGTTGATTTAACTGTTAATCATCCTATGAGAGCAGACAGTTTAGGAATGTGGTCTTACTCTTTAGAAGATTCCGTTTTGGCTGATCTTGAGAGTAATGCATCTTTTGTAGTTGAAGATTCAAAAGATGATGCGTTAATACCTATTACTCGTTTAATACAATATCATAATAAAATAAGAGATTTTATTTCTAGTACTCGCCCTGGTAGATCAGTAGGAAATCAAATCAATGATTATGATTGTACAATGAAAAGAGTTACTGGAAGTGAACATGAGCTTCTCGGATACTCTGTAACCATGTCTTCTGTTGGAGATCCTAATGATAAAGGTGATGATGGAGAATTAAAAATAACTTATATGCTCGGTACAGATGGGAAAAAACTAAAATCATTAGAAATCAGCGCAGACAAACAGAGTCAGATTAGAAATTTTTTACTTGAAGTTTCTTTAGATAAATTAATCACTAAATATCTTGGAGGCGCATATGTTCCATCAGATACTTTATCTGCAAAGAAAATTGCTGATAAATATAAAACAAAAGTGGATATTGTTTCCTACAAGGGTAAGACTCTGCCAACTGAAGGAGATGGTGAGTTAAGCACAAGTATGCTTGAAAAGCTTACTAAAACAGGAGATTCTATTCTAAAGTTTTTAGGAAATCCTAGAGGCGGTGATGGTACTAAGTGTCTTACTACACAAGGAGCTGTTAAGCCTGCACCTTATGAAAAACTAAATAAGGGTAAGCAGAAAGAGGCTCAAAAACGTCAATATCAACAAAGACGTAAGGCTAATAAATAATTCTTTTTTATTATTTTATTTTAATTCCGTTTTATTCAACTTTGTTGAATGACCAAAATGTTAATTTTGTTTTTTCGGTGTTAATAAACATTAATATTTATTGAATATTTTTCAACAACTTTTATAAACATCTTATTCTATTTTTAATTTAATGTTAATCAATAAGAAAACAAAAAAAGTTATTGCAAAAAAGGTTATTAACTTCAAATCTATTCATCAAATAGGTGTAGGATTAATGTTTCGAACAAAAGCATTTTGCAAAAATAAAGCATTCTTATTTCATTTAAACCAAAAAAAGAAATATTGTGTAACTATGTTGTTTGTTTTCTTTGAATTAGATATTCTTTTCTTAGATGAAAAGTTCAGAGTAGTTAAGATAAAAAAGAATATTAAACCATTTGTATTCAACTATGATCCTAAAACAAGATTTAAGTATATGGTAGAACTTCTTTCTGCAAATAGAAACATTAAAGTCGGTGATGTTTTAGAGTTTAACGAAGTTTAGCGTATTTTATTTGAGGTCCTAAAAATTCTTTCCACTCAACTGGGATTGCAATGTTTTGGTATTCTGGTAATTGAACAAAATTTTCTGGTGCATTATCAGATAATAATACTACTGAATTTGGCCCATGTATTTTTTGATAGAATTTCATAAATAGTTCGTTATTCTTATAGAATTCTCTTAATTCTGTAACCTTTTCTGGTTCATTAGGTACTGGTTTGTCTAATAAGTTTACTTCGTACTTAGTTATTTTGCTTATTTCTTCCGTAATAGTGCTGCTTTTATCTTGGAATCCTTCCAATTTTTCAAAGTTTTTAATTGTTTCTATTAGTATATTATTCATCTTAAACAATGAGAATTCATTTGAGTATTTAAATGTTACTCATATCGTAAAGCATCCACAGGCTTAAGCTTCATTGCCCTGTATGCAGGGAAAAGGCCTGCAGCCATACCAATTAATATTGCAAATATAATTGCTCCTGCAGCTATTTCTGGCTTAAGCTTAATAGTTAAGTTAAATAAGTCTAAACTAGAGATAATAATGTTTGCAAGTTGAATAACTAAGAAACTGAACACTAAAGAGGCGAGTCCTCCAATAAATCCTAGCATTCCTGCTTCTAATAAAAATATAGAAAGAATATCATTATTTTTTGCACCAATCGCTTTCATTATTCCAATTTCATTTGTTCTTTCAAGAACAGAGGTATACATGGAATTCATAATTCCTAATCCTCCAACAAGTAATGAGATTCCTGCAATTGCAAGAATGACCAATTTAACAACACCTATTGTTTCTTGAGCCATTTCTTGTATTTCTGTCGGGGTAATAACAATGAAATTATCATCTCCTCTTGCTCTTTCAAGGTGTTTCTCCATATTAGTTCCAACTTTTTCAATATCAATACCCGGAAGAATCATTGCCATGATTCCTGTAATTTCGTCATTAGTATTTGTGATATCTCTCATGGATTCAATTGGTATTTGGATTGTTAAATCAGTAGTTTGATCTCCTGTTTCTTTTATAATACCTACAACTCTAAAATTTTTATCATTAATTTTTATTGTGCTTTTTGCAAATAGATTAACATCAAATCTTTCTTCAATTTTTGAACCAATAATGACAACATTTCCCTGTTCTTTATTGTTAAAGCCTCGACCATCTTGATATTCTCGACCCATTTCTTGAGCCATATCATTAATGTGAGTTGTGTCTATACCAGTAATACTCATTAGTATTTCTTCATTTTTTATTTCAACTGGAACACTATCTGAGTAATAAAAAACCGAATAATCAACACCTTTAATTCGATTAACTGTGTCAACATCATCAGTGGTTAAGCCTTGTGTTCCTGACGGGGGTCCACCAAATCCAACTGCTTTAGATGCTATTAATAATTTGTTTGTTCCAAGTCTATCAAATTGATCAGAAACAAGATCTTCAATGCTTTCTGCAAAAGAATAAAGTAATATAATAGAAACTATACCAATAATTATTCCAAGTAAAGTTAGGAAACTTCTAAGTCTTCTTGACCTGAAGTTCTTTAATACAATTTTGATATACTCCATCATTTTTAATCATACCTCAGAGCGTCTACAGGTTTAAGTCTAGATGCTCGTCTTGCAGGAAGATAACCCGCGATTAAACTAATAATAATAGCAAATAGTACCATTCCTCCAAGAACAGGGTAATTAATACTGATATCTATGGGTAAAAAGTTTGCTTTGGTAATAATATCTGCAATGTATAATGTTAATATTTGGCCAAATATTACACCGATAATTCCTCCAATAAGTCCAATGATACCTGATTCGATGAGGAATATTTTTAGGACATCCTTATTTTTTGCACCAATAGATTTCATAATCCCAATTTCATTTGTTCTTTCTAAAACGTTGGTATACATTGAATTCATAATTCCGATTCCGCCAACGATAAGTGATATGAATCCAATTGCACTTAACATAAATGTTACTCCTCCAAGCATTGTATTAACTTGGGTCATTAGTTGTGTCATTGTGTAAACTTCAAAATTTTCATCGTCTCTTCGTCTTTCCAATTGCACTTCAAGTCTCTCTGCAACTTCATTAACATCAAATCCTTTTTTTACTTCTAAGGTTATTGCATCAACTTGTCTAGGGCTATCATATTTTTCTCTAAATTTTCCAATTTCCATAATGATTGAGTTATCATCTCCTTGGTTGCCAATTTTATCAAGAATTCCAATAACTCTGAATTTTTCACCACCAATAATCACATTTGTATTTACGTGAATTTTTTCATCAAAAGTTTCTTCCCAAACTGAATAGCCAATAATTACTCCCTGAGTTTCCTTTTCTTCAGGGAAACCTCCATATATGAATTCCCAATCAAAATCTCCCATTCTCTCACTCAGGTCATCATAAGGAACTCCGCTAAGCATAATGTACGCACCCATATTTCTATACCCTATTTTTTCTGCAGGTTTATATGCCATTGGTGTAATATATTTAAAGTAAGGCATGGACTCTAAATGATCTACGTCGTCTATAGAAAGAAGTTCTGTGGTTGCAATGCTACCACTCATCATTCCCTTGGGTATAACCATTATTATGTTTGTGCCCATACTCTCAAATTGTTCATTAATTGCACCTTTTAATCCTTCGCCCAGAAGAATAAGTGCAACTATAGCAGTAATACTAATTATGATCCCAAGAACTGTAAGAAAAGCTCTCGCTTTTCTATTGCCAATACTTCTTGTTGCAATTATAAAATAATCTTTAATCATTTTTTGTATAATTATAATAAAAACTAATGCTCAATAAACATTATATGTTTATTGGCACCGAAAAAATCGGAAAAGAAAAAAATAGGTAATTATTTCTTACCCTTGTCTCTCGCCATTAGGTAGTAAAGCACCGCACCAATAACATATGTTCCTATTACTAGAATCCACCATAGAATTTTTTTACTCTTTGGCATTTTATTCTTTGCAAGGTTCATTATCATTGAAACCCAGAATACTGTTACAATAATTAATAATATGGTATTAGTAATCATGCTTGTACCTGTAGGTGCTTCAAGACCATACTTCATTGCATCTTTTTTACCATAAAGCATTACTTCTATTTCATGCTCTTCTTCGAATAATTTACCATAGTCATCTTTGTATGTTAATTTAATTTTCAAAGGAAGCTTACTTGCTTCGCTATCTTCAGAATAAATTTCAAATTCTGCGGTATCAAAATCATCACTATCTAGATTTCCAACATAGTTTTTATTTGTTCCAAGAAGCTTATAGTAAAGTGGTTGATCAACAAGTTCTACACTAAGATAGTTAAGACTTGCTTTACCAACATTTGCAATACTAAAAGTTACTGTTCCTTTCTGAAGTTCTTTATAGATTGTTTTATCTTCCAATGCAAGAATGTATGCAGGTTCCTCGTAGGTTTTTATACCAATCAAATAACTCTTTGAATAAGAATTACCTTCATCATCAAGATAAGTCATTGTTATAGGTATCTTTTCAACGTCAATAGGTGTGTCTGGTGAAGTTGCCAATGTAAAAACAACTTCTTTTTCTTGACCTGAGTTTATTGTTTCTATTATCTTTTCATTAGTACTTCCTATCGGTGCAAAATAATAAGTAACTGTTGTTGTATCTACTAGATTAAGAGATAATTTTACATCTCTAATATCTGCATTAGTTAGTGATTTAACTTTTAATTTCAGCTCAATATCTTCACCTGGAACTGCCACTTCAGGGATTGTTGTTGCAGAAACCAATTCAACAATAGGTTGATACTCATTTACATTTATCATAAAATCATTTAATTCAAAAACTGTATCCCAATCATCAAAAGTATATCTGATGCTTATAGGATTATCTCCGGAGATTGCTGCTTCTGAAACTTTAAGTCGATACTTTATTATGTATGCATCATCACCTGTTTGATAAGAATCTATTGAACCAAGATCTTTTATTGCACTGCTGTCATATATTGTAAAAGGATATCTTGGAATGAGTTCTAACTTTATATTATCTATACTGTCTGTTCCAGTATTCTCAACTCTGAATCTTACATCAACATAGTCCCCTGGTTCTACAGGATCAGGAATTTGATTAACTAGTGTTACCTTAATTCTAATCCCATCTGTTGGTGTTGCACTTACAAGTACCATGCTCAATATAATACTGATAATTATACTAATTGCTATTAAACTATTTTTTATTTTCATTTTAGCCTCCTCTTAATTTGTTCTTTGTTTTTAACATTATTTTTCATTTTTTTGTTCTCTACGATTGCGCCATCTTTCAGATATAATACCCTGTCGGCGTACTTTGCTAAATCTGCATCGTGTGTGACCATAATAATTGTTTTTCCTTCTCTGTGAAGTTTATCAAGAAATTCTAGAATTTTAATTCCTGTTTTTGAATCAAGGTTTCCTGTTGGTTCATCTGCAAGAATAACTTGTGGATCATTTGCAAGAGCTCTTGCAATTGCAACTCTCTGTTGTTGTCCTCCTGATAATTCTGGTGGTCTATGATTAACTCTGTCTTCTAGTCCTACTAATTCCAGTAATTCTCTTGCTTTCTTTTGTCGTTCTGCTGTTGGCATACCTTGGAAAAGCATTGGAAGCGCAACATTCTCAAGTGCAGTAAGTGTTGAGACAAGATTAAACTTTTGAAAAATAAATCCAATCTTTTTACCCCTAATCTGTGCTAGATCAGATTCTTCAAGATTTGCAATGTTCTTTCCATCAAGATAAATCTGTCCTTTTGTTGGTATGTCTAAACACCCAACCATATTTACTGCAGTAGATTTTCCTGAACCTGAAGGTCCCATAATAGAAACAAACTCTCCTTCATGGACTTCAACATCTAAATCTTTAAGCGCATGAACCTCACTATCTCCAACATGGAAGATTCTAGATACATTGGTGATTTTTATTACTGCCTTTTTTTTAGCTTTCATTTTTTTATCCTTTAATTATATTTGGCCATGAGCCAGAAACTTATTATTAAAATAAATGTGCTTCCAATGATTAAATATGCCATCATCATGTGCATAGGAATATTAATTGGTTTTATTCCATCAATAACCATTATGATAAATGTGGTAAGAATCAATATGGCATAGGTTATTTTTCCTGCTTTATAACCATGCATCATTACTCTTTCATCGATCTTTTTTTCTTTTTTAAACAATGCATATCCTATAGTTATTAATAGGAATATTGTTCCGATGTAGATTAGATATGACCCCACTGAATTAAATCCAAAGAAATTTCCTTTGCTTGTGGTTGCTAGTTCTATAATTACTCCTGCAACTATCATAATAAAAGCAAATACTCCTTTGTGCCATAATATTATTTTGTAATTGTATTCCATTTTTTACCTATAATCCAAATAAGTCCTCAATTTTGCATTTGAAAATCTTTGTAAACTTTAATGCCAATTCTAAACTAGGGGTGTATTTACCTTTTTCTATTGAGATGACTGTTTGTCTTGTAACATCTGCTTTATCGGCCAAAGTTTCTTGGCTAAAATTCACTTTTTCTCTGAATTCTTTTAGTTTATTTTTTCTTATTGCCATCTTTTGATGTAAAGTATACTATACGTATAGTGTGCTTTACTTTATAAAGATTATGGATTTACACAGGGTAATTTTTATAAATAAAGACTATTATAATTGGGTTATGAAGAAACTTCAGAACAAATTCCTAAGATTGTGGCTTATAATTGGTATAGTTGCAGGGTTTGCAGGAGTTGTCTTTTTTGTAATAAATTACCTTCAAAAGAAAGTTCTTTGTGAAATGAGCTGCACTCATTCTCAGGCAGTAGTTGTATCGTTGATACTTATTGCTTTGTTTGGATTGTTTGTTGGTAGTCTAATGTATTATTTTATGTCCGAAAGAAGAGATAAGGCTATTACAAATGTTCAGACCCAAGTTCACAAAGATGCAATTTCAACATTAAAGTTTTTAGGGACTGAGGAAAGAGTAATTATGAAACTAATTATAAAATATAGTGGCTCTATTTTGCAATCTAAACTTCACAAGGAGACTGGTTTGTCAAGGGTTATAATATCTAGAAATATATCTTCTCTAGAAAAGAAAGGAATTCTACTAAAAAAACAATCTGGTATGACCAATACGCTTTCTCTAAATAAAGATTTGCAGGCATTATTTTGTGAAGATAATAATTAATAAACTTCTTAAGTAGTGTTGTTTCACTTTCTGATACATATATATAAGGGTTGTTTCACTTTATGTAATAATATATTAAAATGATAAAGAAAATATTATTTATCGGAATTTGTATTTTGCTTTTAGTATCCCTAGCTGGTTGTGCTGAAAAAGATCCCAATATCGTTACTATTAATGGCGATGGTTCTTTTACAGCCGAGGAGTGTCGAAGCAGAGGCTTAAATGATCAAGTGATTATGTTTGAGTCCAAGTATTGTAGCCATTGTAAAGAAACTCTTCCTGATTTCATTGATGCTTGTGAAGAAAAGAATATTGAACCAATAATATTAGATCTTTCCATTGATGAACATATGGTACAATATGAAACATATAACATTGAACTTGTAGGAACTCCAACATTTATCTTTGGATGTAATTATTTTGTTGGTGCCAGAGAAAAGCAAACCTATACTGAGAACTTAGATATTTTCTTGAGTAATCAGGTGTAAACAATGAAAGACAAAAATAAAAAAATATTAGCTGTTTCAATAACTGTAGTTATTTTGGCTTTATTCTATTTTTTAACAAAAGGTATTTCTTCAGACGCATTACAATCTCTTGGTGCAAAAATGCCGCTTCCTTTATTCACACTCTTAATTGCTATAGTTGATGGTTTTAATCCTTGTAATCTTTTTGTTCTAACATTATTAATTAGTTTGATGCTTGCAGAATCTCATTCAAGAAAAAAGATATTTGTAGTTGGGTTCACTTTTATCACAGTAGTTTATGTATTCTATTTCTTATTTATGGTGGCGTGGTTGAATATTTTCAAATTTATTGGGTTTATAGACCCACTAAGGTTTGGGATTGCAGCAATTGCAATAATTGCTGGTTTAATAAATTGTAAAGAGCTTTTCTTTTATAGAAAAGGAGTAACTTTGATGGTTCAAGATAAAAATGTTGGTCCATTAAAAAGAAAGATTGCTAATGTTGCACAATTGCTAAAGAAAGGTTCAATAGGAACACTTATTGGTGCGTCTATTGTCCTTGCAATATTTGCATCTCTTGTTGAGTTGCCTTGTACTGCGGGATTTCCTTTAATTTATACGGGAATTTTAAGTGGTATGTTCCTGAAAAGTAACTTACTATATTATGGATATTTATTATTGTATAATTTATTTTATATTATGCCTTTAGCAATTGTTATACTTATTTTTGGTTATAGTTTTCATGGTAAGCAGATAAATAAGAAGACAATGGCTTTAATTAAGTTTATTGGTGGAGCAATAATGCTTCTGCTTGGAATGGTATTATTATTCAGTCCAGGTTTAGTTCTTGGCGTTTAGAAATATTTAATAGTAAAATAATAAAAATGGAAGTTATTTAAAGTTTATAGTAAAATAAAAATAATAAAAAAAAGAATTATGCTTTTTTAGTCTCTTCTTTGATTTCAGGAGTTTCAGCTTTTTCTTTAACTTCAGAAACAGGTTCTTCAGTTGCAATTTCAACTTTAGGAGTTTCAGTTTTAGATTCTTCAACAACTTTAGTTTCCACTTTGATTTCAGGAGTTTCTTTTTTGACTTCCTCTTTCTTAGCTTCTACTACTTTATCTTCAATCTTTTCATCAGCTTCGTCAACTTTTTTAATTTCTTCTACAATTTCTTCATCAATAATCTTTTCTGCTTTTAGACTTAACAATTTAACACTATTATACCCTACTTGTCTAATTTCTGCATATCTGATTGGCATTGTTTTTTTAAGAACTCTTTTTAATCTCTTTTGGAAATCTTTTCTAATAAGTTCATTAATAAACAAGTCAAGAGTTGTTTTAGAAATATAATTTTTTGTAAACTCTTTTACCGCTTTTCTTATCTCTGTCTTTTGAGATTTTGTTGCAAGATTGTGAGTAATTATTAAAGGTTTTATTCTAAGTAAATTACCTGATTTATCTTTTGTAATAAAAGAATCTGCAATTTTAGATTTATCTCTTCTTACAAATCTTTTAATAAAGCTTGATAGGATTTTATAGCTGATTAATTCAGTATGTCCTTTGTTATCAATAACTGAGCCTACTTTGAAAGTAAGATTAATATTTTGGTCCTTGAAACTTTTTGTAATTGTACTTAAATTAACACTTACAAATTTTCCATTTATTTTTTCTGGTTCTGAAACAAATGATTCTCCAAGAATTTGTTCATTAAATCCTTTTGAAGCAAGAATTGGGTACCATCGTTTTTTCTTAACTTTTACGTTTGCTGTTTTTCTTTGTTTAGCCATTTTTACTTATCCATATGCGGGAGAATTCTTTTTATTTCAATAGGTAGAACTCCTGCTTCAAATTCTTTTTTTGCGATTTCAATTATATCATAATTCATATTATCAAGTTCTTTTTTAGTAAACTTCATCAAGAATGGTGCTCCTTCTGATATTTGCAAAGCTCTACTTCCAATTAGTCTTGCAATTTCAAATTTTGTTAGTTTTTCTTTTGATTCTTCTTTTTTCTTTACCAATTTATATCCTCTCTAGATTAGATATTCTGAACTATGAGTATTAGTTGAGAGGAAAAGAATTTGCTTTAAAAAGTTTTCTTTTTAAACTCTCTCTAGGTAAGGAATATCTTTATAAAGCATATTTTATCTTTGAATATAATGCCAAGGTGCGACAACCTGGTACTCGGCAAGACTGGAAATCTTGTAGCTTTTGCTATTCCCAGTTCAAATCTGGGCCTTGGCGTATTATTATCCTGTTCGAAGATGATTTTCTTTTAGTCTGTATGTAAATAGTGTTTCTAAGGTTAATTGTTCTGCATCAAGTCTTAATCTTTTAAGATTATGCCCTGTTAGTCCTCTTTTCTTTCCGATTGGTATTTTTTGTTTTATGCGGATAGCTATTATATCTACTACTCCCTGTGAGACTGAATAGTAATCTATGATGTTTATTCGTTCATTTAGTATTGGGGATAATTTTTTTATAGATTTTTTTTGTTTTTGATCAACTACAATAGGATAAATTGGGGTTTCTGTATTTTCAATGATATATTTTAGAACTTCAAATTGCCTATACCCTGAATTAAGTTTTTGATTATAAGTCAATAAATCTGTTGCACTAACAACTAATAAGTCAAGTGATTGGAGCATTTTTGTTTTGTCTTTAAGATTAAATATTTTTTTAATCCTTTGTAGCTCGTAATTGTCGTCAAGATGTAGAGTGATTATGTTGGTATTTGGTTCAAATAGTGCAGCCGGTTTTAACTCCCATTGTTCTACAGTATAAATATTTGTATTAAAATTAAAATTACGTGTTCTGTCTTTAATATAACTCATCAGTTGATAATTATTAAAATCTTTATTGGTTTTTGGGATTTTATTTTTTATTTTTTTTAGTTCGATAAATAACTCTAGATATTCTTTACTATTCTTTGTTATTTCGTCAAGTAATGCAATTGCTGAAGAATATCTGATAATTTTTTCTTTTATATCTGCCATATTATCAAATATAAACCAATCAAAGGTTAATTCATTTGGTTTTTGGATATTGTGATCTTTTCTATCCCCATTTGGAAGAGGGATGTCCTTTATTCTAATCGTATTTGGCATAAAGCTCAGAAGTCAAAGAATATTTATAAATATTTACTAATCAGTAGTTACTTTCTTGCTGTTTCTGGCTATTTCAAACAGTAAATATAGTATAATCACAGCTAAGCCCCCCATTAAGAACCATACTGATAAATGTTGCCAAATAGAGGGGTTTGTAGCTACACCTGTAGCTGTATCGGTCATTACTCTGGTTCCTGCAGCTGCAGTTTCCTGAACTGCTAAATCAGCCATAGGTTCTGTAGCAAGCGTATTTATTGCTTTGGCTGCGCTCTCACCAAAGGTTGCACTTGAACGCATTGTAAACATATTGAAGAATTCAATAACTGCTGCACCAACAATTGTGATTAATCCTACAGGGAGAATCTTTCTTAGTGCTTCTTTTATTCCTGTAGTCTGTTTTGGTGCAATAATTATATACTTGTTTGCAAGCTTGTAATGGTTTATTTCTTTTCCTTTTTTAGAATAATGGAATTCATCAACTAAAACAAGTTCTGCTTTCATAAGATGACTAATATTATAGTGAATTGTCGAAATGGCAATTTTTAGCTTTTTAGCTAGTTCTGTTTCAGTAGCTTCTCCTTCTGTGAGAAGGTCAATTATCTTTCTACAGGTATCATTGCTTATAATCTGGGCTAATTTCTTAGCTTTATCTTCGTTTAGTGAAACTAATAGGAATTTTTCATCTTTGCTTGCCATAAGTTATCTAAATCTTTACTTTTTTATATAGTTTATTATAACTTTGGTTGAGATTGAACTGATAGAGAAAACATTTTAAATAAAACAACATTATCTACATAATATGAAGTGTGCAATATGTAATGCAAAGATTGAAACTACTTTTCTAGATAAGATAGTTGGTACTTTTATTGGTAGTGGTAAAAAGAAAAAAGTTATTTGCCCTATCTGTCAAAAAACAAATTCAAAAGAAGAATTGACGACGAAATTAAGTTAATTCATTGTTCTTTATTCATGCCTCTGTAGCATAGTAGCTAATGCATCTGCCTCGTAAACAAAAACCACGGTTTTTGGTCCTTTAAAGTAAGGACTTTAAAGAAAGCAGAAGATCCCGAGTGCAATTCTTGGCAGAGGCTTTTTTCTACATAAAACCCACAATAACATCAAAAAGTTTATATATCAGTTATGCATTATAATGCATAATGGCAAGACCAAGAAGATTTAGAAACATAGAATTTATGCCTGATGTGACTTACTTTAAGCCACAAGGTGTAAGGTTGAGGGAGGTTGGTATAACTGAATTAACCTATGTTGAATTGGAGTGTCTAAGATTGAGTGAGATAGAAAATTTATCTCAAGCAGACGCTGCAGAGAAAATGCAGGTGCATCAATCGACATTTCAAAGAAATTTAGCAAGTGCAAGAAAAAAAGTTGCACAAGCACTAATAAATGGTCAAGCCATAAAAATACATGGAGGTGCATTTAAAATGCCCAAAGGAGATAAAACTGGACCAGAAGGAAAAGGTCCAAAGACAGGAAGAGGACTAGGTTATTGTAATGGAAATGATAAACCTGGTTATGAATCAGATCAACCAAGACAAGGAATGGCTCGAGGCCCAAGGAACGGACAAGGTAATGGTCCAAGAACTGGTCGAGGTAGAGGTCAAAGAGTTGGTCGAGGATTAGGAAGAAAAACAGATTAAAAAGATGAACATAAAAAAACTTAAACAATCTGTAGTAAAAGCAGGAAAAGGATTGGGAAATTCACTTCCAATATTGTTAGGGGTAATTTTACTAATTAGTTTAATTAGTACAATAATCCCTACTTCTGCCTATTCATTATTATTCAAAAATAATTATTTAATTGATTCAATCATAGGAAGTTCAATAGGGAGCATTCTTGCAGGAAATCCAATTACCAGTTATATTATTGGAGGAGAACTTTTAACTCAAGGAGTAAGTTTGATTGCAGTAACAGCATTTATTGTTGCATGGGTTACTGTTGGATTAGTGCAATTACCTGCTGAATCAATGTTATTAGGAAAGAGATTTGCTATAACAAGAAATATTACTGCATTTGTATTTTCAATTATTGTGGCAGTAATTACAGTTGGTGTGGTGAGTTTACTATGACCACTGAAAAAAGTTATACAGGGTGGTATTTTTTATTAATGGTAATACTTGCGTATATAGTTACGTTTTTTATTGATTCTAATATTATTGCTCCAACAATAAAGATTTTTCTAGAGACAATATTAAAAGTTATTCCTATTATATTATTAGTTTTTGTTTTAATGGTTATAACTAATTATTTTGTAAAACACAAAACCCTTGTTAAGTATATGGGAAAGAAATCGGGGATTAAAGGATGGTTTATTTCAATAGTTGCAGGGATAATTTCAACAGGCCCAATTTATATGTGGTATCCTTTGCTCAGTGAATTAGAAGAGGAAGGTGTAAGAAAAGGATTGATTGCTGCATTCTTATATAATCGTGCAATTAAAATACCCTTATTGCCAATGATTATTGTATATTTTGGTTTATTGTTCACAATAGTATTGACAATAGTAATGATTTTCATATCTGTTGCTCAAGGACTACTTATAGAAAAGTTAATGGTAGTAAAAAGGCATAGGATTTTTAAATAATTAATTTATTATATGTATTTATTTTTAATTAATAAAAAAGAATAAGGTGTAAAAATGAAATATGAAATTATAGTTATTGGTGGTGGCCCTGCAGGAATAATTAGTGCAGTTACTGCACGAAAACACTATCCAAATAAGAAAATTTTACTTATAAAAAGTGTTGGCAAGGGGGTTGTACCCTGTGGTATTCCTTATATGTTTAAAACGTTAGAGAATCCAGAAGATAATCTTTTGGGAGATGCTCCATTAACAAGTAATAAAGTAGAGATTAAGGTTGATGAAGTTATTAATATAAATAAAGAATTAAAAGTAATAAAAACTAATAATGATTCATTTGAATATGAAAAATTAATTCTTGCTATAGGATCAAACCCGATAATTCCAAAAATAGAAGGTGTTGAAAAAAAAGGAGTTTATTCAATTTACAAGGAGTTTAATTATCTTAAAAATTTAAAAGAAAAAATATTTGCATCAAAAAATATTGTTATAATTGGTGGAGGATTTATTGGAGTTGAATTTGCTGATGAATTATCTAAATTAAATGAGGTTAATATTTATCTTGTTGAGTTAAGTGCTGATATTCTTTCAAATTCATTTGATAAAGAATTTGCGCAACTAGCGCATGATTTTCTTTCTAAACAGGGTGTTAATATAATTACTGGGTCTAAAGTTGAAAAAATAAACGGAGATGAAGAGGTTAATTCAGTTTCTCTTTCTAATGGTAATTCCATCCCTGCGGATATGGTTATTTTAGGTATGGGTGCAACACCTAACTCTAAATTAGCTGAACAAGCAGGTGTAGTTGTTGATAAACATAAAGGAATCATAGTTAATGAATATATGGAAACTTCAGATCCAAATATATTCGCAGTTGGAGATTGTGCAGAAAAGAAATCTTTTTTCACACAGGATCCTGTTAATATAATGCTGGCATCTATTGCAACTGCTGAAGCAAGAATTGCTGGATTGAACCTTTACAAAGAAGATGCTAAATTAAAAAGTAAAGGTACTATAGCTAGTTATTCAACAGAAATTGGTAATTTAACACTTGCTGCAGTAGGATTAACTGAAACTGCTGCCAATAAAAAGGGTATGAATATTATGGTCGGATCTGTAGAATGTCCTGATAAACATCCGGGAAAGATGCCCGGTGTAGCTAATATTAAACTGAAACTATTATTTTCTAAAGAATCAGAAAAGTTACTGGGTGGTCAAGTTGCAGGTGGATGTTCTTGTGGTGAATTAATTAATATTATTGGTTTAGCAATACAAAAAAATACATTATTAACAGAATTAGAGACTTTGCAAGTTGCAACTCACCCAAAATTAACAGCTGCACCAACAAAATACCCAATAATAAGTGCAGCTCAAACTGTTATTTTTAATAGAAATAAATAAGAAGGTAAAAAATGGAAGATAAAAATGAAAATATAAAAGTAGCAATAGCAGCTGAAAAAGACAATATTGATGCAATGATTTGTCCAACTGCAGGGCGAACCCCATATTTTTTGTTATTTGAAGACAAGAAGCTAGTAAAAGTAATAAAGAATCCTTTTGCAAAAGGTAGTGGTGGCGCAGGATTTAGTGTTGCGCACATGCTTGCTAAAGAAAATGTAGGATTGGTTGTTGCAGGTAAATTTGGTTCTAATATGATTCCTGTGCTAGAAGAAAAAGGAATTAAATATAAAGAAATACCAAACAAAACCATAAAACAAGCATTTGAGGTGTTATAAAATGAAATTGCTAATTGCTATAAACAATAATAATGGAGAATATTCAGTTTTAAGTGAGCATTTTGGTCATTGCCTTTATTTTGCAATATTTGATACTAAAACAAAAGATTTAAGCATAGTTAAGAATGAAATTAATCATTCAAATGCTCATTTAACTCCGGTAGATCAAATGATGAAATTTGAACCTGATGCCGTATTTTCTTTAGGTGTTGGTAAAAGGGCTCTAGGGCTTTTTGCTGAGAAAGAAGTTGCTATGAAAACTGGTAATTTCCATATTCTTAAAGAAGTTATAGAAAATATTGATAATTTAGAAGATTTAACAGTTGGTTGTGATCATTAAAAATATAAATTTTAGTTTAATAAAATCCAAATGCGGCAAGAATTGTTGTTATGATCCAATCAGTTCTACAAAAACTATTTAGACAATAGTTAGATGCGCAATCAGCATTTTCTGAACAAGTCTCACCATTCTCCATTGGTCTTGTAAATACTCCTTCTGGATTACATGTAGCTTGTTTACCATCAATCATAATTTTCGCTTCAAATTCGTAGCAAATACCCTTATTTTCACAACCAGCGCAATTAAGTAGAACCGGTTCTTTGATATTTACACTTTCGTTTGTTTGTGTTTGGTTTGTTTCGTTATTTTGTGGTGTTTGAGTATTGTTTATTGTTTGGTTTGTTTCGTTATTTTGTGGTGTTTGATTTATCTCTTCAGTATCATTTATTTCAGGAGGATCTATTGGGGGGACAATATAAAATTGTCTGTTGTATTCTTCTGCCCAGGTGCTATCTCCTCCACTTACATTATAACAATGAACATTCCAATCATATGTACCTGCATTAGTAAAATTTACATAAATTATTTGTGCAGTTCCACTACCATCTAAGATCCAGAACTTTTCACCAATCTTTTTCCATCTTCCAGTATAATTAGTATAGACATCACAAGTTCCAGTTGATTCAAAGTTAAATACTAAACGAGTCACGTTATCATAAGTAAAATTGTATTTTGGATTAAATAAATGAATTTGCATTGCAGATTCATTTATATCAGAGTATTGTGTTGCTGTAGCTGTTTGAGAAACTATTATTAGTAATAAACTAAGAATCATGATAAATGTAATTTTTCTTTTCATACATTTTACTTTTAGGTTATTCATATAAAAAGGTTTTCAATTTTAATCTATTAAAACCTTTATTTTGTCAAATTCTTTTTCTAGAATTTCTCTGAGATTGATCATAAAATTATCTGAAGGGGGAGAAATATTTCTGAAAAGTGATTTCTCATCTGCAATAAACTTGTTAAGTTCCCATATTGCATTGATATCTTTTATTGATTTTCCAATTTCGATAAAAGTCTCTTTTCTAAAAACATAACCTGGAATAACGGTTGTTCTAAATATTATTTCTGTTTCTTGATCATATTTCTTTAGAATTCTAATACTTTTTAGGACATCTTCATAAATTTCTTTTGTTGGTTTAAAGAAGGTTCCTGCTTTTGTTATTTTTTTAAAATTGTCTTTTCCTGTTTTTAGATCAACAATAACTGTATCAACAATTCCTGATTTAAGTAAGCTTCCAAGAACTTCTGGTTTGCTAGCATTAGTTATTATTCCTGTTTTTATTTTGTTCTTTTTGCAAAAGTTAAATATATTTAATAGGGTTTGTCTTTGGAGTAGAGGTTCTCCACCACTAATTAATATTCCTTCAGGCATTATTTCTTTTATTTTATTCTTAATTATGGAAATATCTTTTAATTCATATGTTAAGAACTCATTATACTCTCTATCTGAGAATAAACAGTCAAAGTCATCTCCATAGAATCTTATTTCATAATAATTTTCCTTGACTTCACTAGGAACAATTTCCTCATTATAATATGCTTGCATTTTAGTTATATTTTGTTTAATATCTACATCATATTTAAGGTTTTGCAATTAGCTTTGACCTGGCTTGTCCTTGAGATAACTGCTCAATATCTGCTTATAGTCGCCAACAATTTAAATATAATTGTTAAGCACTTCTTTTATTTCCAGTATTATGGTGCCAAAAATTGTTTTATATGATTTTTGAGCTCTTCTTCCCTATCTATTGGAATAAACGCTGTGACTCTAACTGCATCTGAACCAAACTCGTGCTTAAATTTTATTTTGTGTTTCTTTAGAATAATTTCAAGATTTTTGTAATCTTTAATATTTGTTTTTAGTTTAATTTCTTCACATAATTCTTTTTCAATAATTTTATTATTCTCAAGTGCGACTTCTGCAACCTCTGTAAATGCTTTCATCAATCCACCCATGCCAAGTTTTACACCACCATAGATTCTAACAACAATAATTAAGATGTTTGTCAATTTTTTATTGTGAATTAATCTCAGTAAAGGATATCCTGCAGTTTTAGTTGGTTCTCCTCCATCAGAATATCTTTCATTATTGGTAATCATTCCATCTTCATATTTTGTTAATTTATATGCATAGGGAATGTGTGTTGCTTGTTTGTATTTCTCTTTTATTTTGTCTAGGTGAGGGCTAAGCTCATTTACTGATTCAATTGGTATGATGTGTGCAATAAATCTAGACTTTTGCCTCATAATTTTATGTTCTGTTATTTCAGTTGGTATTTTCATTTATCTCACCTAGTATTCAAATAAGCTCTTCTGCATCTTTTCCTTATTCGCACTCTCAAGTTTCTCAAGAAGAGAATTAACTCTATCCATCGAGAAATCATGTTCATCAACAAGTAATTTAATTATTTTATCCCTATTAAAGTTTTCCCATTTAATTTTATAATCATCTGTAACAGGAATATTTTTTATTGTATCATAAACTCTTTTCCAACTAATATCAAAATGTTCATCCCATTTTGCCTCTTCAAATATCTTTTCTTGATCTTTGAATTCTTTAACTAACTTTAATGCTTTCTTAGGACCAATACCTTTTATTCCACCAATATTAAAGTCTGTTCCCACGAGCATAGAAACAAGGATGAGTTGTTCTCTGTCAATACCTAACTCGTTAAGGTTTTCTGTTAATCCAATTAGTTCAGGGCTAATAGATTTGTACATTGCGCCAACTTTTCTTTTGCCAGAAACATTTAGATTACGGACAACTCTTGTTGCACCAAAAACCAATGAATCTGCATCTTGACTGACAACTGCATAGGCATCTCCTCTTGCAACCATGTGTGAAGCTTGGCATTCTCCTTCAGATGGTGCTTGGATAACAGGAATTCCCATTGCTTTTAGAAGTAATGTTGCTTCTGCAACCATTTCTTTTGTTAATCTTGTTGTTCTTCCTGCAAACTTTTTCATATCTTCAATGTTCTTTGCAGATTTCGCTTCTTCATATTGTTTCTCTGCATGTATTTTGCCTTCTTTTCTTTTTTGAAGTTCTTTATGCTTTAGTTCTGGGGCTTCTCCATCAAAAACAAACACTAGTTTTAGTTTTTTACCAAGAAAATTAGTAACTCTTGAGATTAAACCAATTAAATGACTTGTAACTCTACCTTTTGAATCTGTTAACAAAGATCCGTCTTGTTGTCTTATTGTTGTTAGAAATTGATAGAGCATATTCTGTCCGTCAACAACAAGAATCTTATTTGCAAGATCTTTGATTTGAATTTCTTTTATCTTTAATATACTAGTTATTGCTGTTCCCACCTTATTCAAACCTCTCAACGATCATAACATTGTGAAACAGTGTGTTAATATTTTCTTTTGTCTTTTTTGCAATCTCTCCAGTGGTGATGAATGCAGCAGGAAGATTTTTTGATTGAGCAATAACAACCGCGGTGCTAATGTCTGCATCGTTACATCTCTTTTTGCTTTTATACTTTGCGTAATATCTTGATTTTCCAAGAGGAGTTTTTATTAAAAGTATTAAATCTAAATCTTTTCCTTTTCTTATTTGTTTTGCACTTTCAATTATAATTCCTTTTTCATAAAAACTATGTTTTAATTCTTCGTAAAATTTTGTTCCGATAAGTTTTTCATCTATATTATGATCTATAGTCTTTTCATCTCTTATCACTGGTTGTAATGTTCTCTGTTGTTCTATTTTCTTTTCTTTGAAAGGCAAATTATCTTTTGTTTTAATGAGCTTATTTATTATAGGAGTTATTTTTTTAGGTTTCTGGGTTGGTTCTTTTATTTCTATTTTACTTGTTTTGTCTTGAGCTTTTGGTTCAACTAATGGTCTTAATATTTCTCTTATAACTGCTTTAGCTTCTTCATCACTAACTAAGAAATATTTCCAGAACAATCTTACTTCATCTTTAGATATTCGAATATTTATTGGGGTTGCATAATCTTTAATTTTTCTTACAGAAACTCTTGTAAAGAGTTCTTGTGTTTTATCTTCAATAACCTTTTTTTCTTTTAGTAATTTTACTGTGTCTTGATCTTTTGGGTTAAGATAACTCATTAACCCTTCAAGTTTTGGTTCTTGGCCTGGCGTATAATAAAATATTCCTGTGCCTTTTTTTACATCTGTAAGTTTTATAACTTTACTATTAACAAGCTCTGATAGAATTGCAGAGATAAGGTATGTTTCAACTTTTAATTCTCTTTTTAGTTCTGTTGTTGTAATTGGACCTTTATTTTTGACAACTGAAAGAACTTCTTCTTTTTTTACTTTTCCAAGGTAAGAAGGTTTGTTACTCTTTAGGCCAGCTTTGATACTTTCCTGTTTTGCTTGCTGCTTCTGTGCAAGGTTTTTCCTATTCTTTTCTATTATACTTGTATCAAACGACATAACACCTATATATCTACTACTATATTTAAACGTTTTGTATATTTAAAAAGAATTATTCCGAACTGTCAATAATCTTCTGCATGCACTCAACAAAATCCTGAGCATCGCTTAGATATTTATCATATTGTTCTGCAGGTATATATGTGATTTCTTTATGTTCTATCGCTTTATTTAAGTGATAGAATTCGTGTAACATTAAAGAGTATTTCTTCTCAATCTTGCCTGTTTTTACAAACTTTTGTTCAATTAGATTGTGAACATGGCTTGGGCCAGGTGGAATCTCATTTATTTTCATGAGTGCAGCTTCTGCAGCATCAATTACTGCCCAATAAAGGTCAATACATCCTGCTAAAATATGATTTTTAGAACTAAGTAATGAATATTCACTTCGTGAAATATAGTTAACAATTGATTCTTTACTGGGTTTTATTCTTCCTTGGTATAATAATAATTTTAGTGGTGTAAAAAATCCTGTATCTCTTATTGCAATTCCTTCTCTCAATATGTTTACTGCTATTGGGTCTCCTACTTTTATATATTCCCAAAGATTGGTTAGTCTCATTGTAGTTATGTGTAATCTGTCTGAAACTTTTTGTACTATATTTTGTGTTAGAATTCTATATCCTTGAACTATTGCTTTATCAAAAGTTACAAGAACGTCATCAACTATAATTAATATATCAATATCTCCTTTTTTATTATTTTTTCTTGCTGTACTTCCAAATAGAACTATTGCTTTCACAAAATCTTGAAACTCATTAATCATCAGTTTAGAAAATTTGTATGCGATGTCCATATCTTGCTTAGAACATTCTTTTTCCTGTTTCTCTATAATAGGATTCTTTTTTATGTTGAAATCCAACTACTACACCCCTTTTTACTAAATTATATTCAATCTTATTTAAAAAGTTAATGCAAAGGCACTTCACTCCACAGTTTGAATTGATTGCTTGGTGCATAAGCTCCTGCAATATACAATGGTGTTGATTTATACTCAAAATGTCTTTGCCTAAAGTCTCTAAAGCTTCCTCTTGGATGGCTTGAATAAACTGGTGTTCCAAAATATGACCATGTATCTTGTAATGTTGTTGTTGGATTAAAACTTCCTGCTTCAACTATAAAATCATCATAACCTTTATCTTTTAGTTTTTTTACAAACTCTTTTATTGGGGCATTACCTTGCCCAGGAGTTAGGTGCTCATCATCAAAACCAAAGTTGTCTGTAAGGTGAAAATGTCCTAAAACTTTTTTCTCATGCATTTTATCAATTTCTTTCAGCATCCAATTATCAAACCTTTTATTATAAGACCCATCATTTTCTCCATCTTTTCTTTGGAAATGTTTTCTCCATAGGTTAAGATGCCCAACATCTATAGTTGATTTAATTACTTTTTCTGCAACTTTTTTTGCTTTTTCTTTACCCATAGATATTTCATTTTCTGCAATAAATTTCTTTCTAGATGCTTGAATAATTTCAGTCATTTCTTTTGGGTGTGAACCAAACATCCCTGTTTGCCAGTTTTCTGGAGCTAAATATAAATCTTTCATTGCAGGATCTTTTTTATTCTCATTTTTTATCCAAACTCTTTTTGCTAAACGAGAAATAGAATCTGCAGTTTTATTAATACCATAATCATGAATTGTTTGAATGTTATTAATGCTGTCCTGTGCCTGTCTTGCCTGGGCATCTGCAGCTGCACTTGATTCGTGAATGTGCCTCATAGAATCTTCTTCTTCTTTAAGTCTTCTATTAATATAATCTATTTTAGATTCTGTGCTACTTAGAATGTTAAATTCTGAAGGCATACCATAAATTTCTCTTTCTTTGTCTAATTTCCATTCTTCTCCTTCGGGGATAGTATCTTTCAACTGATTATAATATTCAAGAGCATCTAGCCATTTCTTTCTTTGAAATTTATGTGTTTCATATTGTCTTGCATGATACAAAGAACTTCCTTTTGCTTGTAGAACTTTATTGCTGGTTTGAGATTTTACATATAACTCTTCTGGAGAAACATTGAGGCCGTGTCTTTTATTAAATTTTTCTGCTTGTTTTGCAAAGTCATCAAAACTCATCATTTTAACATCAAAATTTGTATTATTTGAATTCCATTTGGGTATTCTTTCAAACCATCTTTCTGTTTGAGATGGATCAGGACTTATGAACTTTCCTTTTTGATCAACCCATTCGTCTTCAAATATTTCATTTCCATATTTATCTTTATATTTCTTATATGTGTCTCCATTAAATTGATCTTTGCCAATATATGTGAAAACTTCATTACCTTTTTCATCAATATAGTTCCCGTTACTATCCTCATTATATCCTTCTGTTTCAGAAAAACTCTTTACAGTTAAGAATTCAGGTTCATATACTAGCTGATCTTTTCTTATGCCACTAATTTGTCCACTTAATCTGTCAACAGTGTAGAGTGCGGCTTTATCTTCTTCTGTGCTAAATCCTTTAAACTCTCCGGACTTAGTTGTAAAATTTTGTTCACTAATTGGTCTTTGCCATTCTCCTGTATGGAAAACAATTGCGCCGCCGGTGCTAGCATCTGCTGCAAAATCAATTGCCTTTTCAATTTCATTCATTGCAGTTTCTCTTTGTCTGTCATCAAATCCTTCTCTTCCAAATCCTGCAACTCCTTCAACAGCAACACTTGCGTGAGTGCTTAATTTAGCTTCATTAATTTTTAATAAATTTCTTATTTCTTCCCTTTCTTCTCTACCAATGCTTTCAGGTGTGAAGCTATCTTTATTTCCTTTGCCTTTCCCAAAGAAAGTAATTTCCATTTTTGATGCACCATCATGAAGTCTTGCTTCAACTCCTTGAGTTGGGTGTACAAAGGGGTTTGTTCCTACACCTATTTGTTTTGGTCCTAGCCCAGAGATTGGTTTGTCTTTTGCTTCTATAGGTTCACCTAGTTCTGGGTGTTCAGGATCTACCGTAGAAACATATTCTCTGTCCATTGATTGAAAATAACCTGTATTAAATACAGCCATTATGTATCCCCATCATATTTTTGAACGTTATCAAATGCTTGGTCTAAAATATAACCCATTCTTTTCTTATAACCAAATTCATCTCCTTCATCTTTCATTTTATCAACAACAGATTTTATTTTTTGTAATGATTCATAGTTGAATATGTGTTCTGATTGTTGATCTCCTTGATGTTGGGCAAATTCTTTTATCATATGGTAAGCATTACTTTTATCTGCATTTGTTTCTGAGCGTAGTTTATCAACAAGTGAATCATAATTAACTCCTTTAATTTCTTTTTGTTGCTGTATTATTTCTTCTTCGTTAGGTTTTTTCTGTAATTTTTTGCTTTCAATTTGAGTGAGTTCTTCTATTGATTCGTTTATTTCATCACTTAATTCATCTTCAAGTTTTTTTGACTTCTTTTTTAGTTCTTCAAGTTCCTTTTGTTTTTCTTGTTCTATTCGTTTTATCTTTTCTTCATCAAGTTCTTTTAATCTTTTTAGAATTGCAATTCTTTCTTCTGGCGGAAGATTACTAGTTTTATTTAAATCTACCATGTTATCATACCGTTTGCTTTTTTATATATTTTATATGCTAACCAAGTTGATATTGTCGCAGCTTTCTCTGCATCCTCGACATGACTTTTCTTTGGTAGTTTAGGACCTTTATCATCTTCTTTTTGTTTTTTAGGAAAAAATCCTCCTCCAATCTCTGCAAATCCTTGGAAGATTGCTATGAATGGTCCAAGTATACTTTCTTGTTGCGGCCCTTTTGGTTTTGGTTTTTCTTCTTTATTTTTATCAAAAATTTCTCCGCATTCTTCTAAGTATTTTTTAAAACTATCACCTAGCATGTCCATTGCTGATTGTATTTTATTATCTGCTAAACCTAATAATTCAAGATCTTCATCTTCTTTATACTTTTTGTATGCTTCAATTTGTTGTTCGCTCCAACCATATGCTTTAAGTTTAACTGTTACACTTCCAACATGGACTGGGCCTTTATGTTGGTAATCTTGTGTGTGAAAACTCATATCTGGTTTTGTTGTGTATGTAAAGTTTGCAAGTGTGCATGCGTGAACATTGCCTTTTATTTTTTTGTGAGCAAGAATTTCAATTTCAATCATTGAGGTTTCAAATGCGCTGATTATATCTGCACTCTCAATATGTTTTTGATTCATGGATAATCTTTTTATGTTTCTAAGATAAGGTTTCATCCAATTCATATAAGTTTTAATTGTTTGCCAGTGTTGATACATGTATCTAAGTTGGAATTCTCTTCTTGTGGCAAATTCTTTGTCTGTTTGTTCTTTCCAGTTTAGAAAATTGAATAGTTTCTTTTTTAGGACATTCTTAACTCTTTTATTGTATTCCATACTATCAATTTTATCATCTATCGCATTTATCTTGTAAACATGAGTGTTAAAGAATAAATCTGGAAGAATGTGGTAACCTACTTCTCTTGCTAATCCATAAACTGATCCAACTTCTTTTGCACCACCCTCAACTAATTCCACAAACTCGCTTTTAAGAGTTACATCTGCACTTTTTAATCTTACTCCTGTCTCTGGGTCTAGCCAAGCTTTTCTAACAGCAAGTTTTTCATCAATCATTCTTAGTTCTCTAACAATTTGGAATAATTGTTTTATGAGTTCAGAAATAATTCTTAAATATCCCCCTGCTTTATCTTGTTGTAATCCAATTCTTTGTGAAGCTTGACCCCAAAACGCGCTGCTTTCACTTGCTGAAAATGTGTCTATTATTTTCTCAACTGCAGTATATGCTTGATCTTGTTTTAAATGATCTAAAAACCAGTAATATATTGATTCAATAGGAGTTCCAAAACTTTCTACTTTTATTCGAAAGCTTTTCGCAGGTATAGGATAACCTGTTTTTTCATATATTCCATCTGCAACTTCTGCAATTTCTTCTTTGAACCCATTATCATATAGGAATTGTTCCCATACAGATTTTGGTTTTTCTTGTTTTTGTTCCATTTGTTTAAAATTTTATTATTATGGGGTGCAACCGGCATTATTGTTGCAATCATTTAAATTATTATCATAGCAATGTATCAGGTCTCCTGAATCATCTTCCATAAAGCAGTAATCTCCAATTGTTGGTTCTGCAAAAATTGTCCCTGATATGTTGTGAGCTATTGTTCCTGGAGAGTCTCTTCTAAAGGTTACTTGAACTTGTATATTATTTTTAACATTATCATTTAATGTAACTCCAGGACAGGAAATAATTGCATCTCTACCAACGCTAATATTAACTTCCTCTATATTACAATTGACATAATTTTGTTCACCACTTAATTTAGCCCTCATTTCTGTGATGTTTATGTCTCTTGCAAAATTATTTCTAAATCTGAGTGCAATTAAGCCTTCATTATGTGCATCTGAATCAACAAAGAATTCTTCTGCTCTAAGTTGTTGTCCAAAATCAACATTTTCAGGCAGGTATCTGCTAGGATTAAAAAACCCATAATTTATAAGAATCCCTATTGCGAGAAGAACGACCATCATAATCCATCCATATGTAGTTAAGAACTCCACTGAGGATTGTGCTTTGTTATTTTTAGATTTCATAGTAATAGCACCTCTTTTTATTGATAACTAGTTATATGTTATTTTTACTCTATGAATTTATAAATTTGACCATTATATATAGCTAAGTCTAATTAAGTTATTATGCTCAATAAATTATTGGCATTAATAAACGGAATAAAAAAAAGAAAAATTTAATGAATTTTGATGAATGTTGCTGCAGACATCAAAAATATTGCTAGTAATAAGAATGTTACACTTAACTCTATTTTTATTAATCCTAGTATTGCAACAATAATTGCTAGAATAAATATTGTCAAAGACCATCCATAAGAATGCTTAATTGCTTTTGTCATATTTTAACCTCCTTTAAACTCAAGTTATCTTAGTCTTTGTTAATAGAATTTATAAAAGTTTTGAACTATCCTATTATTTGTAGTTCTTCTATTGATATTTCTGGAATAGCTCCTTTTTGTAATACCCCTGTAATCTTTAGTTCTTTATTAATGAGGCTTTCTATTGATTGTTTTGTGAACTTCTGTTCTTTGTCATAGTAAAATGCATTAACAGTACATTTTGTTTCTAATATTACCATAAAAGAATTATTAAATTTTATATAATCAATAACTGTTCCTTGTAGTTCTATACTTTTCTGAATATTTTCTTGTGTTAAGTTGTTAGCACCAATTAAGTTGAAGTTATATGTTTTAGCTGCAAAGAATAATGCAATAATTCCTATTATGCTTATGATTAAAGAAATTTTTCCTAAAGTGTCCATATTCTTATTAAAATTAAACTCTTTATTTATTTTAGTTGTTTTTTTCCGAAAAATCTTTAGTTTTGCTTTTATGCATAATTTTTATTAATTAATGCTCTAGAAATAAATAGATTTATAAATTCATAAACGTAAATTGACTCTATGAATATCATTTACATTATAAAATATGATATGAGGTGATTTTAGATGTTTAATAAAAAAGGCCAAGCGGCCCTAGAATTTTTAACAACATATGGATGGGCATTCTTAGTAATTCTTGTTATGATTGGTGCTTTAAGTTATTTTGGAGTTTTAAGTCCAGAAAACTATATACCAGATTCTTGTAACTTTGGTTCTGTAATGAGTTGTTCTGGTGCTTATGCAGTAACTTCTACAGCGACTGATGATAATCTGATACAAATATCGTTTACTAACCTTTTACCAGAGGGTATTGTCATAACTCATATTTATGCCAAAGAAAAGCTAGCTCCTGATTATAGTGTAGACTTAATTGCTGATGCGGCTTGGGAAACAGGAGGAGTAATAAATAATAGTTTTGCGACTCAAGGCACAGATGTATTAAATATTGATACAGCTGTGGATTTAGGCATATTTGGTTTTATAGACTCTAAAAAAACTATTTTGTTTGATATAAGATATACCGTAGGAATAGCAACAACAATAGAGAAATCTGTAAGAGGAAGTATTACAACAACAATTATTGACGGTAGTCCAATTGCACTTAACATAAATGTTACTCCTCCACATTCAGAACATGTTCCTGTTGTTTGAAACATTCCAAACGGAGTTCTTCTTACAGATGTTACTTGGCCTGTTCCGTGACATACTGAACAAGTTTTTATTCCTGTTCCACCTTCACCATTGCAAGTGTCACATTTTTCTTGTTTGTTTAAATTAATTGTTTTCTTTGTTCCGAATGCAGCTTCTTCTAGAGTTATGTTTATGTGAGCGAGTAAATCATTTCCTTTGTAAACTCTTCTTCTGGATTGTCTTCGTCCGCCACCACCACCAAAGAATTGATCGAATATATCCCCGAAATCTGAGAATCCTCCGAATCCCTGTGAAAAGTTTGAGAATCCTGATCCTCCTCCTGCTTGTTTGAAATAATCAGAACCGAATTGATCGTATTGTTGTTTTTTGCTATCATCTCCTAGAACAGATACTGCTTCGTTTATTTCTTTAAACTTTGCTTCAGCATCTTCTGCTTTGTTTATGTCTGGATGATATTTTTTTGCAAGTTTTTTGTAGGCTTTTTTGATCTCCTCTTTAGAAGAACCCTTTTCTACATTTAGTATTTTATAATAATCTTTAGACATTTTATCCTTCAATTTCTTGGTCTTTATCAATATTGTGTTGTTTAAATAATTCTTCTATTGTAATATTATTTAGTTTGTTGCAGTCTTCTGGTTCTGCATCTATCTTTGAAAATAGTTGTGTTTCAAGTTTTAACAATTTCCCATCTTGGTCAACTACTTTTAACCAATCTTCATATGTTGTATACAAATGTTTATACGCAAGATGTAAATTAAGAATTCTTTTTTCAATAGATAACACTTTGCTTCCATTTGCCCTAAGATCAGAATATGCTAATAATTTAGTTGGAATGTTAGGTTCAGTTATATCAAACCAAAAACCGTGTGGACGTATTAACTTTGCTATTGAGGGATAATCTTCTTTTAATTCTAAATAAATCATTTCTTCATGATTTAAATCTGGATACTTAATCTTTAATTTTCTCCAAAACCTTATTTGATCTTCTGTATACTTATATTTTTCTTTTACTTTTTCAAAGTCACCAGAATTACATATTGGTTTCATGATATCGTGCATTACTGCAGCAATAATCATTCTCATTTGTTCTTGATTTGTTATTAATCCTTTTTTCAGATATTGCTCAGACATAAAAACTACAACTTTGATAACATTTAGAGTATGCTCTCTAATCTTTTCTGGCAAATAATATTTATCCCATAATTTAAATGCTTTGTTAATACTAATTTTCATTTTATACTAATGTTTTAGAATCATACATCTTTTTTGGTGTGTGATGATACATTTTTAGTTTCATTTCTTGTTCTTGATTAATTGATAATAAATTATCAGAATAATCTTTAGAAAGATAAGATGCTGCTGATCCACGCTGAGCTAGAGGTTTATTAAAATCTCTTTGCAATTCATATTGCATGAACTTTTGCTGTTGATATATTGTCGGTGGCATTTTAAAAAAAAAGTAAGAAAAAAACTATTTCTTTTCCTCTTTATCCTCTTTGACTTCTTCTTTGTTATCCTTAACTTCTTCGTAGTCTGCATCCACAACTTTCTCGTCATCCTTTTTACCTTCAGGCTTTTGAGATCCAGCTTGTTGTGCAGCTTGTTGTTCTGCTGCAGCTTTCTTGTACATTTCTTCTGAAACTTTCTGGAATTTTGTAGTTAATTCATCTTTTGCTTTTTTGATTAACTCATAATTCTTTTCTTTGTCTTTCAAAAGTTCTTTTAAACCATCAATATCTTTTTGGATGCTTTCTAGTTCTTTCTTGTCAACTTTGTCTCCCATTTCTTTCAGAGTTTTTTCGTATTGGAAAACAATTGCTTCTGCTTGGTTAAGAGTTTCTACTTTTTCTTTCTTAGCCTTGTCTTCTTCTGCGTGAGCTTCTGCGTCTTTTCGCATTTTCTCAATTTCTTCTTCTGAAAGATTAGTTGTTGCAGTTATCTTAATACTCTGTTCTTTCTTTGTTCCCAGATCTTTTGCAGATACATGAACAATTCCGTTTGCATCAATATCAAATGTTACTTCGATTTGAGGTATGCCTCTTGGTGCTGGCGGAATTCCCAATAAATCAAATTGTCCTAGAGTTTTGTTATCAATAAACATTGATCTTTCTCCTTGACCTACTCTAATTGTTACAGCAGGTTGGTTGTCTGCAGCTGTACTGAAGATTTGAGATTTCTTACTTGGGATAGTTGTGTTCTTATCTATTAGTTTTGTAAATACTCCACCTAGAGTTTCAATTCCCAGACTTAGAGGTGTTACATCTAATAATAGAACGTCTTTAACTTCTCCTGCTAGGATTCCACCTTGAATTGCAGCTCCCAGAGAAACAGCTTCATCTGGATTAACAGATTTGTCTCCGTCTTTACCAGTTAATCTCTTTACCATTTCTTGAACAGCGGGTATTCTAGTTGAACCTCCCACAAGAATAACTTTGTCTATTTTTGTTTCTTTAGCATCAGCTATTGCTTTTTTTGCAGGCTCTTCTAGTTTTGTTATAATATCTCCTATTAAAGCTTCGAATCTTGCTCTTGTTAATTCTTTTTCTAGATGTTTTGGGCCATCTTGATCTGCAGTGATAAATGGTAAGTTAATACTTGCAGTCATCTTACTTGATAATTCTATCTTAGCTTTTTCTGCAGCTTCTTTTAATCTTTGCATTGCAGTTTTGTCACTGGTTAGGTCGATGTTTGTTTGTTTTTTGAATTCATCTGCTAACCAATTCATTACTAAGTTATCAATATCGTCTCCACCCAGGTGATTGTTTCCGCTTGTAGATTTTACTTCGAAAACTCCGTCTCCTAGTTCTAGAACAGAAACATCGAAAGTTCCTCCTCCAAAATCGAAAACTAGAATTGCGTGATCATTTGTTTTTGTTAAACCATAGGCTAAACTTGCTGCAGTTGGCTCGTTGATTATTCTTAGAACTTCTAAACCTGCAATCTTTCCTGCATCTTTAGTTGCTTGTCTTTGAGAGTCTTCAAAGTAAGCTGGAACAGTGATTACTGCTTTAGTTACTTTTTGTCCTAGATAAGCTTCTGCATCTGCTTTAAGTTTTTGCAGAATCATTGCTGAGATTTCCTGAGGAGTATAGTCTTTACCTTCTAGAGGAAATTTCTTATCTTCTCCCATGTGTCTCTTAATACTTGCAACTGTGTGTTCCGGGTTTGAAACAGCTTGGTTTCTTGCCACACGACCCACTAGTTTTTCTTTATTCTTATATGCAACTACACTAGGAGTTGTTCTTTCTCCTTCTGCATTCGGTATGATTACAGGTTTACCTGCTTCCATTACTGAAACTGCAGAGAAAGTTGTTCCAAGATCGATTCCAATTATTTTTTCTTTATTCATTTTTTTTTACCTCGTTATTTTGTTTTATTTTAATATTATCGTCGAGCATTACTCGATATTTTCCAGAACTTTGTTCTGGGTTTTGCCACGTTCTAGATGGGGGTTAGTAATGAAAATTACAATCCTTGCCTTTGCTCTTTATCTCTTCTTTCAGATATTTCTTTAGTAGTTTTTCCTTCATTAAAGTCTCTTTCAATTTTATCAAACTCTGCTTTAGTTTGTTTTCCAATAGAACCTCTAGAAATTTTAACTTTAGCAGATCGAATGACAACACCATTTAATTCATAACCTTCTTGTAATACTTCTAAAACTATATCAGAATTTTTATCAGAATGTTCAGTCAATAGAACTTCTTGTTTATAAGGATCAAATAATTTTCCTTCTCCATCTATTTTCTTTAATCCATTTTCTTCTAGTATTGAATAAAAGTTTGAGTAGATAAGTTCCATTCCTTTAATGAACTCTTTTGAGTCTTTATTTTGGAATCCTAATTGAAAGTTATCTAGAATTGGTAATAAATTTTTTATTAGCTCTTTATTTGCTAACTTAGCAAATCTCAGGTTGTCATTTGCATTTCTCTTTTGAAAGTTTTCAAATTCTGCTTGTAACCTTTGTAAGTGTAGAGTTAAATCTAATTTGTCTTTGTTTAATTGTTCTACTTTAGATATCTTTGGTGCTGCTAATCCAGTATGTCCTTTTGCAGCTGCATTCTTCTGATCTTTATTCTTGCCCATCCTAAACCCCTTGATTCGTTGACTTAAGCTCAACGTAAGAAGGGGTAATATCTACTTGTTTATAAAGTTTTCGGTGAGATAGGCTTTGTGTAATAATAGAAGTAGTTTTTACACAAGGTTTTTCTTTTTTACACAGGCTTCGAAATCTATGTTTATTTTGTTTTCAAATGCTTCTTGTATTAAGACACAGATGTTGTGGCATAAGAATTTGATTTTTATTTCGTTTGAGTTTGCTATTTCTGTTTTTGTGTTTAAGTGATCTCCAAATCTCTTTTTTATCATATGGAATCCACACTCTATGTTACTTCTAGCATGATATTTTTTCATGAATTTTTCTTTGTTGTATTTAAATTCTAAGAACATTTTTCTCCATATTGGTGATCCTCTGGCTTTCCCATTAGTATTTTTCTTAAATGGAATGTAAGAGTTTAATCCTAATTCATGTAAGAACTCGTGAACTCTTTTACTACTGTAAGCTTTGTCTGCGGTGAAGTTTTCTAAGTTAAAGTGTTTGGTTTTGTTCCCTATAACTTTTTCCAGCATAGAAATGTCTCCTTTGTTTTTTGTTGTTACTTCTACTGATAAGAAAGTGTTTGTTTTACAACCTATTACTGCATGGGCTTTTCTCCATACTCTTTCTTTACCAGTATGTTTGCCCCATTTGTAATTAAACCATTGGTCAAATCTTGATATTGAGAATCCTGTGCTGTCTATTGCTCCTGTTGTTTCAAGTTGTGCTAAGGGAATTGCTGTTATTAGAATTAGATCGTCTATTATTTTGTTTAGTTCTTTTGAGTTAAAGAAGTTATCTATACTTTTGAAACAAGGAACTTTATTTATGTAATGTAAGTTTTTTAGTTCTTTTAATATGCTTTCAGCTTTTCTTAGGTCACTTTTGTAATAAACTTTTATGCACATTGAGAATATTCTATCTTTAATACTATAAGGTTTTCTTCCTGGTTTAGGCAATGCTTCTTCAATTGATAAGAATAATAATTCTTCTAATAATTTTTTGAATAAAACATCTTCATTAGTTTTAGCATTGTTATATGCGTTCCAGTCTTGAGAATAAGTTTCTTTTTTAGGTTTTATTTCTTCTTCTGGTTCTATAGGTTCAATTGGTTTAATGAAAGTGTACTGCCCAGAGTGAGTAGGGTATAATTCTATTACTTCATCTTTAGTATTTTCGGCTGATTTCATATAAACATAGAAATATGTTTCTATTTAAATAGTTTTCGTAACTCTTAAGTAATATCGGCTTAAAATATAGAAAAATATTTAAATGATTAAGCCGACTTTAATAAATATGGCTGAAATTAACAAAGAAGAGCTTGCAAACATAGTAGGATACCACGAGGACTCAGAATACCTAAAAGAAGACAGAGCAATAATAAAAGACAAAAAACAATACTCAGTAAGAATCCCAGCTAAATTTGCAGAAAAAGCTAACATAAAAAAAGAAGACAAATTCAGATTTGTTTTAATACCACCAAATGAAGAAGAAACAGAATTCACAATACAAGCAACACTAATAAAAAAATGAAAAAACAAGAATTCAACCCAATAGAGAAAAAAATACTACGATTATTATATCAATCAAAAACAGAACTAACAACCTATGAAGTAGCAAAATACGCAGAAATAAGCTACCCAACATCAAAAAAATACCTAAAAGAATTAATAAAAAAAGGAGCCATAGAAAAAAATGAAAAAGAAAACTAAAAGAAAACCAACAACATACAAATTCAAATTCAACCTACTAAAAGGAATACTCAAAAGAAAAAAAAGAAAATAAAAGCACAACCACAAGACAACAAAGCGTGAGCTTTAAATAAAAAGTATATCAATTTATGTGGAGAAGAAATTATGAAAAGAGAAGAAACTAATGATATTATGCAATATCTTGTGCCTAAACTAAAGGATGTAAATATTAATATATCCATTTGTAAAATAGACGTTACAACTGAAAAAAGTGGAAATAAAAGAGGGGATATTTGGATTTCTATTGAAAAACACGAATCAAGAAACTTTGAAAAAAATATAATTGCCTTAATTGAAGCGAAGCACAAAAATTCCACTATAGGAGATATTGATTGGAGAGATGCTATGCGTCAAGGTAAAGAAAAGTCATTAAAACAACATTTAGACTATTATATTGTTACTAATTGCAGATCAGAAGTAAGGTTTTATAATTCTCATAATGATGAGGAGATAATACTTGATGGTAAGGTAATTACTGGACTTGTACCAATTGATGTTTTACAAAAAATTCAAACACAAGTAAACAAGGAAAATTCTTATGTTATACATAAAGTTAGTAAAGTAATTAAACCTATATCAGAACATAAATTTAGAAATACGCTTAAAAAATTAGCTGATGTTTATAGAAGTGCTGGACTAAAAAAAGGAGATGAGAGAATTGATCCAACCATAAGTTTTGTTGTTTTAAAATATATTTCTGAAAAAGAACAAGAACAAAGAACTTTAGATAAAGTCATAAAATTGTGGCACAATTTAAATGATATTGCTTCTGAAAAATCTGTTGGAGATTTAAGAGTTGAATTTGACACAATGGTTAATTTGATTTGGGGGAATAAGAGTAGATACAAAGACAATATCTATAAGGACTTTAAAGATTTAATGATTTTCCCTTCTAAACTAAAAGATGAACATTTTAAGAAGATGTATGCTGAATTAGATGATTATCATTTTCATGGTGCAAATTTTGATTTATTTGGTGCAATTTATGAAGAGTTTGCTTCACAAACAAAAAAGAGAGAATTTGGAGAATTTTACACAAGAAGACATATTACTGGTATGGTTGCAAGAATATTATTAAGAAAAGAAACTAATCCAAGAGAACTTAAAATATGTGATAATGCTTGTGGCACGGGAGGTTTTCTCACAGAGGCTTATAAGGCTCTTATAATGAATTATTCTGCAAATAATAAACTAAATAAAAATATCTTAAAACAACTTAAACAGAAAACATTTTGGGGTTATGATAACGATGATAAATCTGTAGCAAGAACAAAATTAAATATGTTTCTTGTAGGTGATGGGCACATTCATATTTACGAAAATGATTCATTAAATGGATGGAATTCAGAAATGGGGTATGAAGAAAACACTTTTGATTATATCCTAACTAATCCTCCAATGGGTAAATATGATGGTGAAGTAAGTATTAATAATTTTGAGTTTACAAATGAAAGTAAATATGAATTGATGTTTTTAGAAAGAGTAATTAAATCTACTAAACCAGGTGGAGAAATTGCAATTGTAATTAATGATGGGACTCTTGAGACTCCATCTAAAGGAGATTTTCGGAAAAAAATACTAGAACATTGTAATATCCATGCAGTTATATCTCTAACTAAATTCGCTTTTGCACCTTACACAAAAGAAAAAACATATATAATGTTTTTACAGAAAAAACAAGATGAAAATGTTGGAGACTTTCAGAAATCCCCAATATGGCATTTTATTGTTGATTATGATAGTTATGCTAATAGTGATAAGAGATACAAAACAAAATATCATGATGATTTGCCCGAATTGGAGCAAAATTTTGATTCTGCAATTAAATTATCAAATATTTTTTTAAGTAATTCGTCTATTTTCAAAAATAGTAGGAGTAATTTTGAACGAGAAGTAAATGACCGAGAAAAAGAAGAGGGACTCGAAGGTCTTAAATATGGATTTATTGAGATAGAAAGAGTCAATAAGGGAAATTTCTATAACTTACTAAGTGAATACCATCTTAGACCTTATCAATTAAAGCAAATAAAAGAATCTGATTTTAATTTAAATTTCAAAAAAATACAAGAGAAATTAAAAAGCTTGAGTGAGGGAAAATGATTAAAAGTGAATTTGGAGAATTATTCAATTATCTCTCAGAAACTAATATCACAGAACAATATTTCTATGAACACAGAGGAGATTTTCCAGTATATAGTGGACAAACTAAAAACGAGGGGGTGGTTGCATATATCGATTCAGCTAATCAAAAAGAACCAAGTTTAGTTTTTACTACTTATGGTAGTGCTGGAAAATTAAACTATCGAGAAGGAAATTTTACTATAGGTAGAAATGCTATGGGTTTAAGGCCTAAGAAGAAATACAAACAAGATATTAACTTAAAATGGTTTGCTTATAAATTTCAGAATCTTTTTTATAGGTTAAGAATAGGAGATCCCCAAGGTCAAAAAAGCTTAAATAAATTGTTGCTTAATAAGATTTCAATAGAAATTCCAGATAAAAAAATTCAGATTAAACAATTATCTTATTATCAAAAAGCCACTGCTCTTAAAAAAGAAATATTAAACATAAAGACTGAATTGGATAATTTTTTAAAAAGCAAACAACTGATTAAAAAAGCTAAGTATAAAGAACAGATAAAAAAGATTTTTAAGATAGTTGGTGGCAACAGTGGATTAACTGAAGAATTTGTATATTACAATCAACCAACAAATAATGAAGAAAAAATTAATATTTTATCTGGTGCAACAATAGAAAACAATTTACTTGGGTTGGTTAACATTAGCTCTAAACTACATAATAAAAAATTAAAGGTATTTGTGGCACCATTTATTCAAATTGTGCGTAAAGGTTTAGCTGGACATATGAGGTTTTTTAATAAAGGAAAATTTGTTGCCAATGATGATATTTATATTCTTAAAGTTAGAAATGAATGGAAAGATAGAATAAACTTAAGATGGTTTTGTTACCAATATCAAGAACTATTTTTTAATCTTGTAACATCAAAAAGTGATAATGCTACTTTTAATAAGAAATATACCGAAGAGCAATTTATTGAAATCCCTAATGAAAAAATTCAAAAAGAAATAACAGAAAAATTACTTATTTGTGATAATTTATTGAGTTTTATAAAAAGTTTAAGTTTAGAATTAGATAACCTTATTGAGTGTGAAATTGTATGATGGTATTTTTCTTATAAAATAAAAGCTTACTCAAAATAGATTATTTAATACCTGTTAGTACATCAACTTTTTTTTGTGTTTCATCATCAAGATTTTTTGAATTATCCATTATTTCTTGAATTTTTTCTTGAATAATTGTGTTTTTGTCTCCCTGAATAATTTGAACATTTTCAGAATTTATTATTATTGGTGCATCTTTCTCTTTAGATTTATTTTTTTTAAAGAATTTAATAATATAAGGAGTAAGTATGCTTGCAGTAACATTTATACCAATTTGTAAAGCAAGAGGGATTGAAGTTTCTTCACCATATGCAGAACGTATATAAAAACCTCCTTTAACATTTTTTATTGAACAGAGCTCTTCCTTAAATTCTTTCACTTGTGCTCTATTTACTCCTTTAATATCAAAAAATATTTGTTTCATTTATATTACCAAATTAAATATTTAACTAGGGTTCTGTTTGGTCTGTTTTTTTGTATGCATAAATATATTTTGCGTCTTCGTCTGCACCACCTGTGCCACCATCAGTTCCAATAGTTTCAATAAAGTAGTTTTCAATTTCTCGAGCATCTTCAAAGTTATCTGCTTCTTTATATATACGCCATGCATTTTGTTTTGGTACTTTATGATCACCAAATAATCTTTGTTCAATATCTTCAGTAATTCCAACATACCAAGTTTTCTTTTTGCTACCTTCTTTGTTGATATGTGCAAGTATTTCTCTTTTTATTTGTTCTTTTTCCATATAAATCACCATTTAGTTTAAGTTATTATTGATAAAAACACAAATTTTTATAAACTTTTCTATAAATTCGGCTGAAAGTATATACTATTATAAAAAGCAATAAAAGTGCAAAAACACCTATTTTTTGTACAAAAGCAATAAAGGTGCAAAGCTAATATATTTGGCTTTGCACATTTAATTAGTCTTTTTGCACATTATTAGAATTTTCACAGAATTTAAAGTAATTATTTTTTTAATTCAAACTTTTTACATTTCCCATCCTTTAACTTCCCATTCACACTACATCTAAAAGGAACACCAATACTTCTTACATTTGCACCTTCAGGTATTTCACCTTCATTACCATGTTTACATTTTCTACAAAGAGGGTATAACTCCATATTATATATAAAAATAAAGCTTATATTTAAATTAGCCGATTATTAAAAGTGAATAAAAGTGCAAAAATCATTTATAAATATGCAAATCAAATAAAGGTGCAAAACCAATATATTGATTAAATTTATATATAAACCAACATTATAATTACATATGTTATTTTCAATTGATGCAAATGTTCCAATATCATTTAATGAATCTAAACATTTCGATTTTTTAGAAAAATTTAAACATAACTTTACTATTGATGAAGAAAACTTAAAAGAATGTTCAAAAGATGGGCTTTATAGAAAAGTATCAAATATACAAGATATAGATATTAATTTTACTCTACCTGAAGAATTAGTACTATATGTAGAATGGTTATATAAAGAAAAATTAAAAAAACCAATACATCAGAAGAATAAAAATGATTATAGAGTTATTGCTAATGCAATAGATAAAGAAGCAGATTATATATTAACAAACGACAGGATTTTATTTCATACTTTTAATAAAATACGAAATATTGATAAACAAGAAAAGAAACTTATTCCAGATAACTTAAAAATTATTCATATTGCTGCTTTTTTAAGATTATTACCAGATATGGGATATGACACTAAACTCGTTGCAAGATTAAACAAGAGCATATATTGTAAAACTGAAATTCCAAACAACACAATAAATATACAAAAGATGGGTTGGAAAATAATTCATGTTCAGGAAATATTTAATCCTTATGGGGATAATTTAATAAATTTAGCTAAAGGGTGATAAAATGAAATTTTTAAATAAATTATTACTAAAACGAAAAGATAGGGTTTTTTCTTCAGAAAAGGAAATTCAATTAATGAATGAAATAAGAGAAGATTTTATTAAGAAACTTGAAGAAAAAGAAAAGAAATCTTTTAAACATTCTACCTTAATTCATTCTCCAGAAATAAATTATAAAAAGAAAATAATAATAGAAAAAACATTGAGTGCATAAAATGGTTGACAAAAAAGAAAATAAAAGAATTGCAAGAACTCCTACTTTTACTAAATATTATGTA